>Ga0208244_100238_pt1 | contig 65066 bp, 64 predicted proteins | sample SubbioCR12Aug_5A_FD_184828 | JGI IMG/M metagenome (GOLD analysis project Ga0208244, IMG submission 184828) | Serpentinite rock and fluid subsurface biosphere microbial communities from McLaughlin Reserve, California, USA - CR12Aug_5A (SPAdes) | ecosystem: Environmental > Terrestrial > Deep... | reverse complement strand
GGTGTGGACCGGCCACACCGCGACCGGCGGCCTGCTGAATCTGACTGCCGAGCAGGCGGGGCCGGCGGACGCCGCCTGGCGCGCGCTGGCGGGGTGGCTGGCGGCGCTGGCGTTTCTCGCGGCCAGCGGCCATCTGCTCATCGTCGATGCGCTGCGCGACAGTTTCGCCGCCATGCCGGTCGCGGTCCTGCCGGCCGCCGCCAACCTGCGCGAACTGGCCGAAGCGCTCGGCTGGCTATTCGCCGCCGGGGTGCAGCTGGCCTTGCCGCTGGTGGCACTGGCGCTGCTAGTGCAACTGGCGCTCGGCATCGTGGCGCGCACCACGCCGGGGCTCGACATGTTCTCGGTCGGTCTGGGGGTGGCCGCGCTGGGGCTGATGGCGGCTTGGGTGTGGGCAGTGCCGCTGGTCGCCCACGGCGTCGGGCTGGGAGTAGAGCAATTGGCAGGCTGGCTCGGCCGGCTTAGGTAAACAGGCGCGACTTCGACGCGCTGAAGAAAGGAAACTGGCATGACCGAACACCCGATTTCAGATGCCCTGGTTCTATTCGGCGCCACCGGCGATCTCGCCCGGCGCAAGATCTTTCTCGCGCTGCACGACATGCTGCGGCATGGCCGCACGCTGCCGCCCATCGTCTGCGTGGCCAATTCGCCGGGATGGGATCTGGAACGCCTGCGCAGCCATGCCCACGACGGCATTGCCGAATTCGGCAGCGGAGGCGTGGATCAGAACGTGTTCCGCAACCTGGCCAGCCTGCTGACCTACATCAACGGCGACTACGAGAATCCCGAGACTTTTGCGGCGCTGCGCCGTGCGCTCGAGCATCGGCAACGCCCGCTGCATTACTTTGCGATCCCGCCGAGCATGTTCCCGGTGGTGGTGCGCGGGCTGGCGGCGGCCGGCTGCACCGAAGGCGCGCGGGTGGTGGTGGAAAAGCCCTTCGGGCGCGACTTGGAGTCGGCAAAATCGCTCAATGCGACCTTGTACGAGGCGCTGCCGGAGTCGGGCATTTTCCGCATCGACCACTACCTGGGCAAGGAGGCGGTGCAGAACATCCTCTACTTCCGCTTCGCCAATTCCTTCCTCGAGCCGATCTGGAACCGCAACCATATCCGGCAGATCCAGATCACCATGTCGGAGAGCTTCGGCGTGGCGGGACGGGGACGGTTTTATGATTCGGTCGGTGCAGTCCGCGATGTGCTGCAGAACCATCTGCTGCAGATTCTCGCCCTGCTGGCCATGGAGCCGCCCCTGGGCACCAGCGCGGAAGCGGTGCGCGACGAGCAGGCCAAGCTCTTGAAGGCGATTCGTCCGCTGGCGCCGGGCGACCTGGTGCGAGGGCAGTACGAGGGCTACCGCAGCGAGGAGGGCGTTGCGCGAAACTCGGATACCGAGACCTTCGCGGCCGTGCGCTTCTTCGTCGATACCTGGCGCTGGGCCGGGGTGCCCTTCATCGTGCGCACCGGCAAGCACCTGCCGCTCACCACCACCGAAATTCGCGCCGAGTTTCAGTCTCCGCCGCAACGCGTGTTCGCGCTGTCCGAGGCCGGCCCGCTGTCGCCCAATTACCTGCGCATGCGCCTGTCGCCCACGGTCTCCATCGCGCTGGGCGCGCGCACCAAAAATGCGGGCGATCGCATGGTCGGCCGGCCGGTGGAACTCTACGTCTGCAACGATCACCCGGACGAGATGAGTGCTTACGAGCGTTTGCTCGGCGACGCCATGGACGGCGAAGCCATGCTGTTTGCACGGCAGGACGCGGTGGAAGCAGCCTGGCGCGTGGTCGAACCGGTGCTGTCGCATCGTGATCCGGCCTGCGTTTACGAGCAGGGCACCTGGGGGCCGGCCGAGGCCGATCTGCTGCTGGCCGGGGGACGCTGGCACAACCCGCGGCCGCCCCAGAGCTAGCGCCTTGAATAATCGATATTTTCAGAGCAGCCCGGCTACACCAGATAGATTAGAATGCGGGGTTTATCGTTACATCGTCGGAAGCCACGGCGCATGATTGAAACAGAAGCGGCGGAAACAACATGGCAGAAATGAATACGCCCAGCGGTAGCCTGGTTGCGATTGTCACCCCGATGACGGAAGGTGGCGCACTCGATCTCGACGCGCTGCGTCGTCTGGTCGACTGGCATATTGCCGAGGGTACGGATGGCATCGTCATCGTCGGCACCACCGGCGAATCGCCCACGGTCAGCTACGACGAACATTGTCTGCTGATCCGCACCACGGTCGAGCAGGCCGCCGGCCGCGTGCCGGTGATCGCGGGCACCGGCGCGAACTCCACCACCGAGGCGATCGAACTGACCGAATGCGCCAAGGCAGCGGGCGCTGCGGCTGGCCTGTCGGTGGTGCCGTACTACAACAAACCGACGCAGGAAGGCCTCTACCAGCACTACAGGAAGATCGCCGAGGCGGTCGACCTGCCGTTGATCCTGTACAACGTTCCGGGCCGCACCGTGGCCGACCTGTCCAACGACACCACGCTGCGTCTGGCTGAAGTGCCTGGCATCGTCGGCGTGAAGGATGCCACCGGCAGCATGGAACGTGCCGCCGACCTGATCCGCCGTGCGCCGAAAAACTTTGCTCTGTACAGCGGCGACGATGCCTCGGCGATGCCCTTCATGCTGCTGGGCGGTCATGGCGTGATTTCGGTGACGGCCAACGTCGCGCCGAAACTGATGCACCAGATGTGCGTGGCGGCGTTCGAGGGGAACCTGGCGCGTGCGCGCGAACTCAATAACACATTGCTGCCGCTGCACAGCAAGCTGTTCGTGGAAGCCAACCCCATACCCGTCAAGTGGGCGTGCGCCGAGCTGGGATTGATTCCGTCCGGCCTGCGCCTGCCCTTAACCCCGTTGTCTGCCGGATTGCACGACACCCTGCGCGATGCCATGCGTCACGCCGGTTTGATGTAAGCCCATCGATCTAGGACTTCTTATGCGTTTAATTCCCGTGTTTTTGATGGCCGCGCTGACCGTTTCGGGCTGCGGCATCATAGAAACCAAAAAAATCGACTACAAGTCGGCCGGCAAGCTGCCCACGCTGGAAGTGCCGCCTGATCTGACTGCGCCGACCGGCGACAACCGCTACGCGATTCCCGACACCCAGGGCGGCGGCAGCGCCACCCTGTCAACCTACAGCCAGGAACGCAAGACCGCGCCCAGCAGCGCCCAAACCTTGTTACCGACGCAGGAAAAGGCCCGCATCGAACGTGCCGGCACCCAGCGCTGGCTGGTGGTGCAGGCGACGCCGCAGCAGGTGTGGCCGGTGATCAAGGATTTCTGGCAGGAGACCGGCTTCATCGTCAACCTGGAGTCGCCGGAAACCGGCCTGATGGAAACCGACTGGGCGGAGAACCGCGCCAACATTCCGCAGGACATCATCCGCCGCAGCATCGGGCGGGTGCTCGACCGCATATATTCCACCGCCGAGCGTGACAAGTTCCGCACCCGTATCGAAGCGGGCAATGGGGGGACTGAGATCTACGTCAGCCACCGCGGCATGATGGAAGTCTTCGACTCCGCGAATCAGGACCGTACGGTGTGGCAGCCGCGCCCGGCCGACCCCGAGCTCGAGGCCGAAATGCTGCGCCGTCTGATGCTGCGCTTCGGCGTCGAGGAGGGCCGTGCCCAGACCCTGCTGGCCCAACAGCAGGCGCCGGAACAGGCGCGCATCCTTCGCGATGCCGGCGCTGCGGTGCTGGAAATGGACGAAGGCTTTGATCGCGCCTGGCGCCGTGTCGGGCTTGCGCTTGACCGTGTCGGTTTTGCGGTGGAAGACCGCGACCGCTCCAAAGGCGTGTACTTCGTGCGCTACATCGATCCCGAGATCGACAACGACAGCAAGCGCGACACAGGCATCCTTGCCAAGTTCGCGTTCTGGCGCAGCAAGAAGGAGCAGACCTCGCCGCAACTGCAGATCGTGGTCAGCGAAACCGGCGAGAAGAGCCGGGTCAGCGTGCGTGGCAGCGAGGGCAAGGCGGTCGACGCGAATACGCAGACCCGCATCATCAATCTGCTGCACAAGGAATTGAAGTAAGACGAGGCTGGGCTCGATGCGTTTCGCCAGCCTCGGCAGCGGCAGCGAAGGCAACGGCCTGGTGGTCGAAGCCGGCGCCACTCGGGTGCTGATGGACTGCGGCTTCGGGCTGGCCGACAGCGTGAAGCGCCTGGCACGGCTGGGCTTGCAGGTCTCCGATCTGGCCGGCATCGTGGTCACCCATGAGCACAGCGACCATATCGGCGGGGTGGGGCGGCTGGCGCGCAAGCACAAGCTGCCGGTGTGGCTCACCGCCGGCACGCTGGCGATGGCGCAGGACCTCGACGGTGTGGCAGTGCAGTTGATCGACAGCCACGCCGCGTTCGTGGTGGACGGCCTGGAAATCCAGCCCTATCCGGTGCCGCACGATGCGCGCGAGCCGGTGCAGTATGTATTCGGCGACGGCAACCGCCGGATCGGTGTGCTGACCGATACCGGCTGCAGCACGCCGCACATTGAGGCGATGCTTTCCGGCGTCGATGCGCTGGTGCTGGAATGCAACCACGACGCGATGATGCTGGAAAACGGGCCGTATCCGGTGAGCCTCAAGCGGCGCGTGAGCGGGCGTTTCGGCCACCTGGAAAACGCCCAGGCGGCGGCCTTGCTGGACACGCTGAAGCATGAAAAATTGCAGTGCGTGATGGCCGCGCACGTATCGAAGAAAAACAACACGCCGGCGCTGGCGCAGCGCGCGCTGGCACAGGTGTTGAACTGCGCGGACGACGAGGTGCGCGTGGCCTGTCAGACGACGGGTTTTGACTGGATCAAAATTTAATTGGACGGACTTTGACGACTTTTGCTGAACTCGGGCTTGCGCCCGACATCCTGCGCGCCCTCGACGAGATGGGCTACGTTTCACCGACGCCGATCCAGGAGCAGGTCATTCCGCTGGCGCTGCAGGGCGGCGACATTCTCGGTGCGGCGCAGACCGGCACCGGCAAGACCGCGGCGTTTGCGCTGCCGTTGATCCAGCGCCTGCTGTCGTTCGCCAACACCGGCACCTCGCCGGCCAAGCACCCGATCCGCGCGCTCATCCTCACCCCCACGCGCGAACTCGCGATCCAGGTCGAGGAAGCCGTGCAGGCCTACACCAAGCACGTGCCGCTGCGCTCGCTGGTGGTCTACGGCGGCGTCAACATCAATACCCAGATCCCGATTCTGAAAACCGGCGTCGAAATCCTGGTGGCGACGCCTGGCCGCCTGCTCGACCACGTGCAAAACAAGACGCTGATGCTGAACCAGGTCAACACGCTGGTGCTCGACGAGGCCGATCGCATGCTCGACATGGGCTTCATGCCGGACCTCAAGCGCATCGTTGCGCTGCTGCCGGTGCAGCGGGTGAACATGATGTTCTCGGCCACCTTCCCGGAGGAAATCCGCAAGCTGGCCGACAGCATCCTCAACGATCCGACCTTCATCGAAGTTGCGCGCAACGAAACCGCGGTGACGGTGACCCAGGTGGTGCACCCGGTGCACCACGAGCGCAAGCGGGCGTTGCTCGCACACCTGATCAAGAGCCGCGAGTTGCGGCAGGTGCTGGTGTTCACCGGGACCAAGCTGGGCTGCAACCGCCTCGCCAACGAACTCAACAAGGCTGGCATTCACGCCGATGCGATCCACGGCGACAAGACGCAGCAGGAGCGCATCAAGGCGCTCGATGCCTTCAAGGGCGGCAGCATCCGCGTGCTGGTCGCCACCGACGTCGCCGCGCGCGGCATCGACATCGAGGCGCTGCCCTATGTCGTCAACTACGACCTGCCGCACAACGCCGAAGACTACGTGCACCGTATCGGCCGCACCGGCCGCGCCGGCGCGCTGGGCGAGGCGATCTCGCTGGTGAGCGAATCGGAAACGCGCTATCTCAAGGACATCGAGAAGCTCATCGGCAGCCCGCTTGAGCCGGTGATCGTTCCCGGCTTCGAGCCGGGCGCTGCCGATGTGCCGGCCTATCAGGCGCGTGCGCCACGGCCCGAACGGCATGCCGAACGTGCGCCCGAGCGCAGCCCGTCGCGTCCCAAGCCGCCCGCATCGCGCGATGCGCTGTTCGATGCACCCTATGAACCGAGCGAAGCGCCGCCTGACGAGACGCCGGCGCTGGTGCGCCCCAGGCCGAAAAAGCAGGTCGCGGCACTGTTTCGCAGCCCGGTGAAACCCGATACGGCTGGACAGTGAGCTGGGAAATCCTCCTGCTGGGCGTGTTCGGCGCAGTCGCCTGGTACTGGTATGTCGGCATGCAGGTGCGCGAGCAGGCGGTTGCCGTCGGCCGCCGCGCCTGTGCGGACACCGGCCGGCAGTTTCTCGACGATAGCGTGGCCCTGCGCAGGTTGCGTCTGCGCCGCAACAGCGCCGGCCAGGTGCAGTTCCTGCGCGATTACCACTTCGAGTTTTCCGACACCGGCGACAACCGCCGTCCCGGCGTGATCCGCATGCTCGGCGATCGCGTCGAATGGGTCAGCCTCGACGGCGAATGGCAGCCCGGACGCAGCGCCAGCGTCACCCGACTGGCAGATTGATCCTCTAACCGCGCTTGCGACCGCATGCAGCGGTCGCGCCAGACTTTAAGTCTTATTCCTGTTCGATTTCCAGAATCGCCAGGCTGATCTGCTGGCCGAGATTGGCCTCGAATTCCGCCCAGTTTTTATAGGGCTTGAGCTTGTCGGCGATCACCGGCTTCATCTCGAAGTCGTTTTTGCCGTCGTCGTATAGGCGCCGCACTTCCGCCATCAGGATGTCGAAATAGCCCTTCTGTTCGGCGACGAAGCTGCGGTCGCCGGTCTTGCCGTGGCCAGGCACGTAGAGCCTGGCGTTGAGGGCCAGCGCGCGTTCTGTTGCTTTCATCACGCCCTTGAAGGTGCCGTCGCGCAGGTTCATCGACTGCCGGTTGAGCACGTTGTCGCCTGTGAACAGGATACTGTCCTCGACGATCTCGATCATCAGGTCGGTCTTGCTGTGGGCGTCGTCGGAGGAATGGATGCGGAAGGTCTTGCCGCCGATCCTGAACTCCTGGCCGTCGGCCGCCTCGATCGTGGGGATCACGGCACGCGTGCCCTTGGTATAGCCGTTGGTCATGTTCGACATCAGATCGAGCCAGAAGACGTCGGCGCCTTCACGGGCCTGCTTGATCATGTCGGGGTGGGCGATGATCACGGCTTTCGGCCACACGTCCAGCACCGCCTGGTTGCCGAGCCAGTGGTCGCCGTGGACGTGGGTGTTGAACACGTGGGTGACGGGTTTTTTCGTCGTCTTCTTGAGCTGTGCCATCACCATGCGGCCGGCCTGCACGCTCGAACCCGGGTCGATCACCACCACGCCGTCGGGGGTGATGATCCAGGCGGGGTTGTTCATGAAGCTCTGGTTGGCCACGGAGGGCAGGCCCTGCGGGCCGTGGATCACGTAGGTGTCGGCGCTGACCTTTTGGGCCGGGTAGGGGCGAACGACGTCCTTGGGGCCGGCCAGAACCGGGGTGCAGAAGACGAGGGCGGCGAGCAGGGAGGCGATGCGCATGGGATTCTCTCTAGTCCGGAAAAAATATAAAGGTAATGGAAGTCGTCAAAAGCTGGGGCAACCCTACCACCATTTTTCGAAAATGATGCGGCTCATCGGCACGCCCAGGTCGTGCAGCAGCGTGCTCATGTCCTCGACCATGCCCTTGGGCCCGCACAGGTAGTACAGGGTGTCGTCGGGCACGTCGAGCGCATGCAGCTTGATCGGGTCGACGCGCCCGGTGAGGCCGTGCCAGGCCGGGTCGGGCCGGGTCACGGTGAGGGTGAGGTGCAGGTTGTCGTGGTCACGGGCGGCGGCTTCGAGTTCCTCGCGGAACAGGATCTCGCGGCTGTCCGACACGCTGTAGACCAGGTGCGCCTGCGTCGGCAGTTGCGCGTCGCGGACATGGCGGAAGATGGACAGCAGCGGGGTGACGCCGACGCCGCCGCCGATCAGCACGACGTTGTCGCTCATTTCCGGCAGATAGACGAAGGGCCCCTGGCCCTGGCTGACCCGTACGCGGTCGCCGACGCGGGCGCGTTCGTGCACCCAGCGCGCCAGCGGATGGCGGGCGCTGGCCTTGATCGCCAGTTCGATTTCGCCCGGATGGGTCGGCGCAGTAGTGATGGAATAGCCCGAGGTATGCGTGGCACCGTCGACCTCGATGCTGAGGTCCACCCATTGCCCCGGCAGGAAGCGGAAAGCCGGGTCGGGAATGTGCAGGCGCAGGGCATGGATGCTGGGCGTGGCGGGCGTGATCGCCGCGATCTGCGCGTCGAAGCTATGCAAGACTCAGTCCTTTTTGCTGAAACTGAGCGAGGCCGAGTTGATGCAGTAGCGCATCCTGGTGGGCGCCGGACCGTCGGGGAAGACATGGCCCAGGTGCGATCCGCAGCGGCGGCAGAGTGCTTCCACCCGCACCATGCCGAGGCTGGCATCGGTCTTTTCGGCCACGGCGTCGGGATTGATCGCCTGGGTGAAGCTCGGCCAGCCGGTACCCGAATCGAACTTGGCGGCGGACGCAAACAGCGGCTCGCCGCAGGCGGCGCAGCGGTATTCACCGGCTTCGTGATGGTCCCAGTATTGCCCGGTGAAGGCGCGCTCGGTGCCGTGTTCGCGCAGGATGCGGTACTGCTCGGGGGGCAGGATTTCGCGCCATTCGGCGTCGGTTCGGGTTTTGTCGAAACTCATCGGTGGCCTCCGGAGATCCCGGTTTGATTCATGGTTGACACTGTCATGATAACCGGTTTATTCTTCGTTCAGGTATTAGACTAAGTCTAAATATCGGATTTCACTTTTTGTACGACTGCTATATTCAAGACGTGACAAGGGTGAAGTTTTCAGTGCTGCAAAGCATGTCCACGTTAATCAAGGAGATCAGGTTATGCAACTCAAAGGTTCGAAAACCGAACAACATCTGAAGGATGCCTTTGCCGGCGAATCGCAGGCCAACCGCCGTTACCTCTACTTCGCAGCAAAAGCTGACGTGGAAGGCTACAACGACGTTGCCGCCGTGTTCCGCTCCACCGCCGAAGGCGAAACCGGCCACGCTCATGGCCACCTGGAGTACCTGGAAAAGTGTGGCGACCCCGCTACCGGCATGACCTTCGGCCCCACCGCCGACAACCTGAAGACCGCGATCGCGGGCGAAACCCACGAGTACACCGACATGTACCCGGGCATGGCCAAGGATGCGCGTGGCGAAGGTTTCGACGAAATCGCCGACTGGTTCGAAACGCTGGCCAAGGCCGAGCGTTCGCACGCCAACAAGTTCCAGAAAACCCTGGACACCCTGGGCGCGTAAGTCTGCTCAAATGAAAAGCGGGTCGAATGCGGCCCGCTTTTTTTGATTCCGTTTTTCAACTCATACCCAATACAAATGGAGTTCGCATGAGCACACGTGAAGGCAGCCTCGAAGCCCCCACCCGTCATCCGCTCGACTGGAAAAACCCGGATTTCTACAACGAAGACAAGCTCATGCACGAGCTTGAGCGCGTCTACGACATCTGCCATGGCTGCCGCCGCTGCGTGTCGCTGTGCACCGCGTTTCCGACCCTGTTCGACCTGATCGACGAGTCCTCGACCCTGGAAGTCGACGGCGTGGCCAAGCCCGACTACTGGAAAGTGGTCGACGAGTGCTATCTGTGCGATCTCTGCTACATGACCAAGTGCCCCTACGTGCCGCCGCACCCGTGGAACCTCGATTTCCCGCATACGATGCTGCGTGCCAAGGCCATCAAATACAAGAAGGGCGAGACGACCTTCCGCGACAAGCTGCTCTCGAGCACCGACGCGATGGGCAAGCTCGCCTCGATTCCCGTGGTGGTACAGGTGGTGAACGCCAGCCTGAAGAGCAAGCCGATCCGCAAACTGGTCGACAGCGTGCTGCACATCCACCCCGACCGCAAGCTGCCCGAGTACGACAGCGCCAAGTTCCGCTCTACGGCCAAGCCGCGCAGCGACTTCGTGGCGAAGGATGGCGAGAAAACCCCCGGCAAGGTGGCGATCTATGCGACGTGCTACGTCAACTACAACGAGCCCGGCATCGGCCACGACCTGCTGAAGCTGCTGGCGCACAATGAAGTCCCCACCGTGCTGGTGGATAAGGAAGCCTGCTGCGGCATGCCCAAGCTGGAACTGGGCGACCTCGACGCGGTGGCGCGCCTGAAGGAAACCAATATCCCGCACCTGGCCAAGCTGGCGCGCGAAGGCTACGCGATCCTTACTGCCGTACCTTCGTGCACGCTGATGTACAAGCAGGAACTGCCGCTGATGTTCCCCGACGACGCCGACGTGCAGGCGGTGAAGGAGGCGATGTGGGATCCGTTCGAATACCTGATGGCGCGCAACGTCGACGGGCTCTTGAAGACCGACTTCAAGCGCGCGCTGGGCAAGGTGGCCTATCACGTGCCGTGTCACCAGCGGGTGCAGAACATCGGCAACAAGACGCGCGACGCGCTGCAACTGGCCGGCGCCGACGTCACCATGGTCGAGCGCTGCTCGGGCCATGACGGCACCTGGGGCGTGAAGCGCGAGTGGTTCGACAAGTCGATGAAGATCGGCAAGCCGGTGTTCCGCCAGATGGCCGAACCGCAGCCCGACTATGTCAGTTCCGACTGCGCGATCGCCGCGCGTCACATCCTGCAGGGCATGGGCGAAGCCGCCACCGCGCAGAAGCAGCACCCGATCACGCTGCTGCGCATCGCCTACGGTCTGGAATAAATCGTCAGCAAGGAGAAACCAACATGCCGCACATTACCCGTGACAGCCTGATGAGCCTGGAAAGCTATGCCAAGGTGCGCACCGACATGCGCGCCGAGATCATGGCGCATAAGAAGAACCGCATGGTCGAGCTGGGCGACCACGTCACGCTGATTTTCGAAGACGAGAAGACCATGCGTTACCAGATCCAGGAGATGCTGCGCGCCGAGCGCACCTTCGAGGAAGCCGGCATCCAGGACGAGCTCGACGCCTACAATCCCCTGGTTCCGGACGGCACCAACTGGAAGGCCACCATGATGATTCAGTACTCCGACCCGGACGAACGCAAGGTGGCGCTGGCCAAGCTGAAGGGGATCGAGGATCGCATCTGGGTGCAGGTGGCCGACCAGCCGAAGGTGTTCGCCTTCGCCGATGAAGACCTCGAGCGCGAGAACGAGGAAAAAACCTCGTCGGTGCACTTCCTGCGTTTCGAACTCGATCCCACCTCGATTGCGGCCGCCAAGTCGGGTGCGGCGATCCGCATGGGCATCGATCTCGACGCCTACCCGGTGGAATCCATGACGCTGGCGGAGAACATCCGCGCTGCACTGGTGCTCGATTTGTCCTAAATCTAATTCAGGCGGTCAAAAACATCGCACCGCTTGCTTTTTGAGGAGGGCGTGATGCTGGATCAATTGTTGGTACATCAGGTACGGCGGCGGGTGGAAGCCTCCGGCCTGCCATTTGTGGTCGAATTTTGGAACGGCGAGCAGGTTGGCGCGGCCGATGATGCTGCCGTCCGGGTGAGGCTGCATCAGTCGGCCAGCTTGAAGGCCATGGCCGATCCCAGTCTCGGCGCCCTGGCTCGGGCTTACGTCGAAGGCCATCTTGACCTGGAGGGCAACGTCCGCGACATCCTCGCCCTGGGTGACCGCCTGTGCAATGCAGGCGACTGCGCTTCGAAAACCGGTTCTGACAGCTGGAAATGGTGGCGCCACACGCGCAGCAAGGACCGCAAGAACATCCAGTATCACTACGACGTTTCCAACGATTTCTACGGCCTGTGGCTGGATTCGCGGCGGGTCTATTCCTGCGCCTATTTCAAGCATCCGGACATGAGCCTGGACGATGCGCAGGTGGCCAAGCTCGACCACATCTGCCGCAAGCTCGATCTGCAGCCCGGCGAGCAGTTTCTCGACATCGGCTGCGGCTGGGGCGGCCTCATCCTGCACGCGGCAGAAAATTACGGTGCGCGCGCGGTGGGCATCACCCTGTCGGACGACCAGCATGCGTATGTCAGCGAGCAGATCGAGGCGCGCGGCCTGGCCGGCCGGGTCGAGGTGCGCAGGATGGATTACCGCGACGTGCCCGAACATGGTCACTACGACAAGATCGCCAGCGTCGGCATGTTCGAGCACGTCGGCCGTGCCAATCTGCGCACCTATTTCGACAAGATCAACGCACTGTTGAAGCCCGGCGGGCTGGTGCTCAATCACGGCATCACCACGTCCGAGCCCGATGCCAGCGGGCTCGGCAGCGGCATTTCGGAATTCATCAATGAGTATGTGTTCCCCGGCGGCGAACTGGTGCATTCATCCGAGGTGATGCGCGCCGCTGCCGGCAGCGGGTTGGAATGTCTCGACGCCGAAAACCTGCGCCCGCACTACGGCAAGACGCTGTGGCACTGGGTGACGCGTCTGGAGCAGCATGCGGACGAAGCCCGACGCCTGATCGGCGAACAGAAATACCGCATCTGGCGTATCTACATGGCGGGCTCCGCCCATGCCTTCGACCACGGCTGGATGGAGTTGTGGCAGGTTCTGGCGGGCAAGAGCGTCGAAGGCAGCCAGCCCGCGTATCCCTTCAGCCGCGACTACATTTATTCCGGCCATTAAGCCGGGCGCATCGGGGTGCGGCGGCCGCAGGCTTGCCAATATCCCTTCAGACATGCCATCCTCGCGCCGAATACAAAGAAAATAAATCGGAGGTTGGCATGGGCATGTCACGCAGAGAGGCGTTGGCGCGTCTGGGTGCGCTGGGGCTGGCGGCTTCGCTTAAGCCGGTGCACGCAGCAGGCGATGAGATCATTCGCCTGAACATCCCAGGGCCCACCCTGATGCCGTTCTTTCCGCTGGAGCTGATCCCGGTGCTCGGCTTTGACCGTGAATTCGGCGTGCGGCTGGCGATTCGCCATCTGCCTTCGGGCGTGCTCGCCGCCGAGGATATGCTTGCCGGCAATGCCGACTTTGCCGGCACAGGTTTCCCCGTCATGCCCAATTTTGTCGCGCGGCACCGGGACATCGTGGCCATCGCCGCGCTGTCCAGCGGTGCGCCACCTTATGGCATCGTCGTGCACAAGTCGCTCGCAGGCACGATTCGCTCGCTGGCCGACCTGCGCGGCCACAGCGTGGGCGTGCCGATGGGCAGCGTGTCGACCAAAACCTACCTGCAACTGCTGGCCGAGTATTGGGTCGCCTCGTATGGGGTGCGCCCGCAGGAGGTGCGCTGGGTGCCGATCACGCAGAATTACGAGGGGGTGCATGGCGCCTTGGCGGGTGAGGTGGCCGACGCGGTGTTCTGCGAGGAGCCCAATTCCAGTTCGCTGGTGCGCGAGGGACTGGGGGTGCAGATTGCCAGCCTGTACGACCCGAAGCAGCCGGTGACGCTAGCCGGCACCAACCACATTCGCGCTGTGCTCACGGCGGCGCCGGCCACGCTGAAGGCGCGCCCTGACACTGCACGCAAGATGGTGCAGATGCTGCGCCGCAGCCTCAAGTGGATCCACACCGTGCCGCGCGAGCAGATTCCCTTGCGCCTCGGTATTGCCGATCCGGCCCGGCGCGACGACGTCGTGCAGGCGCTGCGCAGGTTGCCCGATTTTTACAGCCGCGACGGCAGTTTCGACAAGGGTGAGATCGAGGCCACGCGCCAGTTCATGCGATCAGTCGGGCTCGCGATGCCGGGCGGCCGCGACATCACCACGCTGATCGATTCGCGCTGGCTGCGCTGAGCCGGCAAATGAAGCAGACGACGGTCGCGCTGGGCTACTGGCTGCACAAGGGCTTTGCCCGTCTGCGCGGACAGGCCTTCGCCCACCTCCTGCTGGTGGCGCTGATCGCCTCGGTGGTGGTGGCGGCCGTGGGTTTCGCCGCCTTCTATGTGATCGAGGGGCGCGACATTGCGCAACGTCGGGATTCGACGCGCGACTACTACGGTGACCAGTTGCTGCGCCTCGAGTCGAACTGGCAGGGGGCGGCCGACCAGGTGGTGAGCCGCCTGGAATTCTCGCGCCTGCTCGAAACCAACACGCCCACGACCGCCCCGCGCCTGACCGCCTACCTCAATGCTCAGTGGGCGTTCCTGGAGTTTCCCACCATGATCGTCGTCGGCCCGCATGGCGAGGTCCGCTACCGCTACGGGCCGATTGCGCAGGCCATCGACATGCGGGATCTGAAAGGCAGCGACTGGCTGCTGGTGCCCAGCCACGATGAGGTTTATCGGGTGTTCAAGCGGCCGATCTGGCTGGGGGCGGACGGCCAGGGCCAGTTGTGGCTGTTCCGCCCGCTCAATACCGAGGCCTTGCGCCAGATGCTGATCCCCGACGTGCGGCTCGAAGCCTATCTGGGCGATCGCGAGCTGGTGCACTCGCATCCGGAGCTGAATGCGCCGGAGACGCCGATGCGGCACAGCACGCTCCGCATCGGCGACGCTCGCTATGTCGCCGTCGACCTGCCCTGGGCGGGCAGCGCACCCGAGGCCGTGCGCATCCGCGCCTACCGCAGCGTGGGAGGGGAACACCTCTCCTGGCAGATCGCCGGCCTCGCAGCATCGGGCATAGTCGCCCTGACGGCGCTGCTGTGGCTGGGCCTGTGGCGCTGGCTATCGATCACGGTGCGACGCATCGAGGCGGTCGATCGCGCGCTCGACGACTTTGCAGCGGGCACGGTGCGGGCAGCCGAAGTGGCCGAGTGTCTGGCCCCGACGCGTTCACGTCGCGACGAGATCGCCGCGCTCGCTAGTGCTTTCGAGGCCTTCGCCGCGACGGTGGAACGGCGCGAGACCGAGCAGAAGATCTACATGGAAACGCTGGCCATGCTCGATGAAGCCGTGCTCGACCTCGATTTCGACGGCCGCATCCTGCACGCAAGTCCGGGCTGGGCACGCCTGTGCCGACGCGACGACTCGGTCGGCATGATGCTCGCGAAGTTCGTGCATGGCGATGACCTCGATGCCTTGCGCAGCCAGTGCGAATTGCTGCGCGCGGCGCGCAAGAACCAGACCCAGTTGCGCCTGCGCCTGAATGTCGATGCGAACAGCGAGGAGTGGGTCGAGGCGCGCTTCATTGGCTACCGCGACGCCGGCGGCACACTCGTCGCGATTCGCGGCGTGATCCGCGACATCACCCAGAGCTATCAGCACGAACGCCAGATCACCCATATGGCCCTGCACGACGCCCTGACCGGACTGCCGAATCGGGTCCTGCTGGAGGACCGCTTCCGGGTCGCGCTACAATTGGCCCAGCGCAGCGGCCACTGCGCCGCGGTCTGCTTCATCGACATCGACAATTTCAAGACCATCAACGACTCCCTCGGCCACAAGGCCGGCGATGCGCTGCTGATCGGTTTCGCCAATACCCTGCGCGGGGCACTGCGTGCAGGCGACACCCTGGCGCGCTGGGGCGGCGATGAGTTCGTGCTGCTGCTGCCTGACATGCCGACCCTCGAGGCCGTGCACGAAGTGGCAGAGAAGCTCGGCACTCTGGCACAGATCCCTCAGCATGTGGGCGATACCGAGATCCGAGTGACCTTCAGCATGGGGGTCAGCGTTTTCCCCGTGGATGGCGACGACATGGGCCTGTTGTTTTCGCAGGCCGACCGCGCCATGTTCCACGCCAAGGCTCAGGGCCGAAACCAGGTGTGTTTCTACGGCGACATGCGCGACAAAGGGCAGGGCCGTGAGGAGCTGCAAATCCAGACGCGCCTGGCGAGCGCGATCAATGACGAACGCATCGAAGCGTGGTTCCAGCCACTGATTTCCGCCCAGACCGGGCGCTGCATCGGTGCCGAGGTGCTGGCACGCTGGCACGACGAGGAGCTCGGCTGGATCAGCCCGGTGACCTTTATCCCACTGGCGGAGAATCTCGGTCTGATCCGCGAACTGGGGCGCCAGATCTGGGTGTCCGGCCTGGCGGCGTTGCGCGACTGGAAGCATGCCGGGCACGATGTTCTTCACATTGCCATCAACATGTCCAAGCGGCAGCTCTTCATCGCTTCGCTCGCTGAGCAGATGCTTGACGACGTTGCGCGCTTCGGCGTCAAGCCGTCGGACATCATGCTTGAGGTGACCGAGAGCGTCGCGCTGAGTGACGTCGAACATGCGGCAGACCGTCTCGACGAACTTCGCAGAGCTGGTTTCGCGCTGGCAATCGACGACTTCGGCACGGGCTACTCGTCTTTGTCGCAGTTGCACGAGATTCCTGCCGACGAACTCAAGATCGACATTTCCTTCGTGCGGCGCCTGCACGAACCCAAGGGCCTTCCCATGGTGCAATCGATCATCCAGATCGCGCGCACCCTCGGACTGCAGTCGGTGGCGGAGGGCGTCGAGGATGCCGAGACGGCGGCCTTGCTGCGCGAACTGGGAGTCGACGTCCTGCAGGGCTACTTCTTCGGCAGGCCGATGTCACGCGCGGACTTCATGGCCTGGCTCGAGGCCGGGCAGCCCGCGCCTCACACCGTATCGGGTTGACAGGCCTGTTCGCCGAGGGCGCATGGGCGCCGGCTCGAGCCTGTCTGCGGGAACCCATGACCCTGGCTCAGCAGCGCATGCTGAGCCAGCGCTTCGACTTCACGTCCACGTAGCCGATCGTTGCCTTCTTGAAGTTGAGGTCGACGAACAACTCGCAGCGCAGTTCGCCGTGACGCCAGCACATGGCGACGCTGCATTCATTGGAATACATCAGGTGGAATACGCCGTCGAATGCGGGGTAACTGCTGCGGAATTCCATCAGCTTGAGCAGCCGCTTCACCACCGGCGTTTTTACCGCCGCCTCGACTTCCTCCGCGCTGTAATGATGACGGTTGATGTCGCGCAGCTCGCCGGTGGCTTCCATCAATTCCTGGTCGTTGCTGCCGGCGAGCAGGCCGACGTAGTAGACCTGCGGAATGCCCGGGGCGAAAAACTGGATCGCGCGCGCGGCGATGTAGGCGTCGTCGTTGCGCTTCAGCGCATCGTAATAGGTGCAGGTCAGCTGGTAGATCGCGCCGACGCTGTGCACGTTGGCGGCGGAGCGTCGCAGGATGGGATCGGCCGAGCGCTGGCTGACGTTGTCGATCACCGCCTGGATCTTGTCCTTGGGCAGCACGCCCTCGACGTCGGGAATGCAGATGCCGTCGTGGGTATCGAGCACGGTGAGCTGGTTGCGCGGACACATGCGCAGCCACTGCTTGAGATGGACGCTGTTGCCGTCGAGCAGCGAATACAGCAGCAGCGGCGCCAGCGCAAAGCCGTAGGGATGCATGCCGTGCAGCGCGATGGCGTACTGGAAGCTGGCGTGGTCGTGCACCTCGGGAAGGGTTTCAGCGCCGTTCTCGCGGGCGATGCCGTCGACCCATTTGAGCAGGTCGTAGACATCCGGCTCGACGAGGAAGCAGCTGGTGCCGATTTTCTTGGTGGTGTAGCCGAATGCATCGAGGCGGAACAGCTTCACCCCGCGTGCGGCGAGGAAGGTGATGTAGTCCTCCATCAGCGCATAGGTCTTGGGCGAGTTGAAGTTGAGGTCGATCTGATGTTCGGTGAAGGTGCACCAGACGCGGCCGCGGCTGCCGTCGGCGAAAGTCACTTCGCGGAAGGGTTCCTTTTCCTTGCGGATGTGGATGCGCGCCATGTCGTCCGGCGTGATCGGGCCGAGTTGGTCGACATGCACGAAGAGGTCGGCGTGCTCGGAATCGTAGCCTTTGGCAATGAAGTCCCTGAACTCCTCGGAGGCGTCGGAGATGTGGTTGAGCGTCAGGTCCAGGCACAGGTCATAGCGCGACGAGATTTTCTCGACGTCGTCCCAGGTGCCGTACTTCGGGTCGATTTCCTTGTGCGTCAGCGGCGAAAAGCCGCCGTCGGCATTCGACGGGTAGGGCGGCAGGATGTGGACGCCGCCGATGGCTTTCGGGAAATGTCGGTCGATGATGTCATACAGCTCGGCAAGATTGCGGCCCATCCGGTCGGGATAGGCGATCAGCTGAACCTGGTTGCGTAGGGCCATGGGGAATCCTCAAGGGTAAGCCGGCGCCGGCCATCGGCCTTCGGCGAAGCGTGGCCGGGCAGGTAATCGGGGTGTGCAGGGGTACGGCCGGCAGGGTGCGGCAGGCTTGCCGCACCCGCGCGTCAGGCCGCTTCCCGGTTTTCGACAGGTTGCGCGCGCAGCTGCTCGAACAGCTCCAGCACGTGGCGGGTCCAGTGGCCGATGTCGTAGCGGTCGATCAGCGCATCCATGCGCTGCATGCGTGCCCGCTGCTCCTCGCGCGGCATGTCCAGCGCGCGGTCGATCGCGGCGTCCATCTGCCCGATGCTGTAGGGATTGACCAGCACGGCGTCCTGCAGCTCGACCGCAGCGCCGGCAAATTCCGACAGCACCAGCACACCGCTTTCGTTGACGTGCGCGGCGATGAATTCCTTGGCGACGAGATTCAGTCCGTCGCGCAGCGGCGTGACCCAGCAGACGTCGGCGGCGCGGTAGTAGCACAGTGCGTCGGCGAACGGCATCGGCGTGGTCGACAGCAGGATGGGCTGCCAGGACAGGGTGCCGATGTGGCCGTTGATGCGCCCCACCATCTGCTCGATGGACTGGAGCGCTTTTTTGTAGGTGCGCATGCCTTCGGCCGCTGCCACCGCCGTGACCAGCAGTTTGACCTTGCCATGCAGCTCGGGACGGCGCTGCAACAGGCGCTCGTAGGCCAGCAGCATTTCGCGCGTGCCCTTGGCGTAGTCGACGCGGCCGATCGAAACAATGATTTTTTCCTGCGGGATGTCGCGCCGGATCTGCGCGACCTGGGCCAGCTTGTAGTCCTGCTGCACGATGCTGCGGATCATCCCGGCATGGGTGCCGATGGGGAAGGCGTCGATCTGGATCCGGCGGCCCTGGTACTTGATCGACACCGGGGTGACAGGTTCGGACAACGCGGTGCCGGTGGCGCGCAGTTCAGCGGGCACCGCGCGTTCGACCACCTCGTCCACCGGGCGCAAGGAGCGCACGGCGGCGGCGAAGTTGCGCGCATAGCGCGGAATGTGGAAGCCCACCACGTCGCAGGCCAGCAGGCTGTCGATGATCTCGTCGCGCCACGGCAGGATGTTGAAGACATCGGCCGAGGGGAACGGCGTGTGGTGGAAAAAGGCGATGCGCACATCGGGCCGCATCTCGCGCACGAACTTCGGCACCAGCCACAGGTTGTAGTCGTGCACCCAAACCACAGCATTGGGCGCGGCCTCCTCGCAGGCCGCTTCGGCGAACAGGCGGTTGACCTCGCGGAAGGTGGCCCAGTCGCAATTCTCGGTGGAATACAGGGCGGGGAAGCTGTGCAGGATCGGCCACAGCGCCTCTTTCGAAGTGACGTGATAGAACTGGCTGATCTGCTCGCTGGTCAACGGCAATCGCACCACTTCATAGCTGCCGTAGCTGTCATCCACGGTGATGCGGCGCTCGAATTTGAGTGGCTTGCCCGCCGTGGCCTTTTTCCAGGCCACCCAGCTGGCGCGCTCGGTCTGGCCTATGAAGCCCTTGAGCGCTGGCACGATGCCGTTCGGGCTCGCGTTTTCCTTCAGAACCGTCTTGCCGTCGACGACATGTTCCTCATAAGGTTGCCTGTGATAGACGATGACCAGTGATGAAGCCATGGGAGTCCTCCGTTCGGTGAAAGCGTTGCAGCGCGTCGAGCACGCCGGCCGCGCCCGGATGAGGGCTGCGGTACACGTTGTCGTGTTGCTGGATGGCCGCATCGAGTGCGGCCTCGCGGTTGCCCACGGCGACGCCGGCCAGACCGGTGTCGAACATGGACAGGTCGTTGAGTGTGTCGCCGGCGACCAGGGTGCGGTGCGCGGGCAGGTTCAGCGCCTGCAGCGTGCGCAGCAGGGTGGGGCCCTTTTGCACGCCGCGCGGCAGCACGTCGAAATACAGGTTGTCCGAAATCAGGGCGTCGAAGCCGAGTTGCTGGACGTCTTGTTGCGCGGCCAGCGCATGGGCCGGGTCCTTGAAGTAATAGGATCGGCGCCGGCCACCGACGATGGGCTGCTCGCTCAGTCCCGGGTGCTGCTGCATGGTCTGCTCGATGCGTGCCGACGCATCGGCCGGCCAGCAGGCGTCGAGCCACTGCTCGAGGTGCGGCAGGGGTGCATACCACGGGCCGCAGGCGACGCTGGTGCCGACGTCGCCGACCATGTGGTCGGGCTGCACCGGCAATTCCTTCGCCAGTCCACGCATGAAATCGATGCCGCGTCCGCTGACGAAAATGAGCACGATCTCGTCGCGGCGCTGCGCGATCCAGTCGTACAGCGTGGCGCGTTCTTCGCTGCTGCCGCCGAGAAAGGTGCCGTCGAGGTCGGTGGCGAGGATGGTCTGCGGCAGGCTGCCGCCCGCCTTACGCATAGCCGAGGAGCCAGGCTTGCGCCGCCGGCCGCTGCTCGATTTCACGCCCGGGCCGCGGCCGCATGGTCTGGGGACGTGTCCGCGCGACTTGCGGCTGCAGGCTCGGCGCGCTGTCGTGCAGCAGGCGCTGCAGGGCCCGTTCGGCGGTAAGTCGCTGCTGCAGCACGTCGCGCACGGCCGCAGCTACGTTGAGTCGGAGGCCCAGCTCGCGTTCCAGGATCTGTACCGACATTACGCTGACGGCACCTTCGGCGAGTTCGTCAACCGCGTCGGCGGCCTCGGCGCCCGGTCGTCCCAGCCGCATGCCGAGGCGGGTGTTGCGCGAATGCTCGGATGCGGCGGTGAGGAACAGATCGCCCACGCCGCTGCTGCCGAGCAGGGTTTCCATGCGGCCGCCCAGGGCCTGGTTGAGGCGGCGCATGTCGTCGAGCCCGCGGGTGATGATGCCGGCACGCGCGTTTTCACCCATGCCTTGCGCCACCGCCATGCCGCAGGCGATGGCGATCATGTTCTTCAGCGCACCGCCCACCTGCGCCCCGATTGCGTCGGGGGTCAGTTCGAGCGTCACGTCGGCGAAGGCGAGTTGCTGCAGCAAGCTGGCGGCGATGCGCTGTGCCTTCGCGTGCTGGTGATGGCGGCGCTCCAGCGCGGGCATCGCCAGGGTCAGCAGGGTGGACTGGCCGCGCGCCACTTCGTCCGCGAAGCTCGGCCCGCCGATCGATCCGGTCAGAACGGCCGGGTTCAGTTCCTCGTCCAGCACCTGGGTCATCAATGCCCCGCTGTCCTGTTCGATACCCTTGCTGGCGGTGAGCACCAGCGTGCCAGGCGCCAGCAGTCCGGCGACCTGGCGGACGATGTCGCGCATCGCCACCGAGGGGACGGCCAGGATCACCAGTTGCGCGCCCGCTACGGCCTGCGCCATGTCGGGGCTGGCGTCGAGACCGGCGGGAAGGTCGATTCCCGGCAGGTGCTGCGGATTCTGCAAGCGGCTGCAGATCGTTTCCGCCAGCGCCGCGCGCCGTGCCCACAGTCGGGTGGACACGCCACTGCGCTGAAGGGCGCAGGCGAGCGCAGTGCCCCAAGCGCCCGCGCCGAGTACCGCAGCATGGGTCAGCGCCGGAATCTCGGAGGGGCGGGTAGCGGGGGGCTTAGAATCGAAAAGCTGAGTTGGGTTGGGCATGGAATCTCCAAGGTCGAGGCGGCTATGCAAGCGCGCGCGGTTGGAAGGAAGGGCGAGCGGGCGGATGGATGGGCTAGCCAGGCAGCCCTTGTCCGGCGCGGCGCCGGTAAGATCGGCCAGCGATCGGGCCCCGCATATAGTTACGTGCAATCTTATTTTGCACAAAAGTATAACCTAAATGGCGTGTGCTGGCAATTTGGCAGTCCGAAGCGCCCTCGTTTGAGGGATGAAGACCCTATAAAGTGGTTGAACTGTCCGCAGCGTGGAGGCCCGAATGTCCCTGTTAATCGCAGATCTGCTGGTGCTGCTGCACCTGTTGTTTGTGGCTTTTGTCATGGCGGGCGGGTTTTTGCTGCTGCGCTGGCCCAAACTGGCCTGGCTGCACCTGCCCGCGGCGCTGTGGGGCGCCTACATCGAATTCAGCGGGGGGATCTGTCCGCTGACGCCGCTGGAAAATCGTCTGCGCGCACAGGGCGGGGGCAGCGCCTACAGCGGTGGTTTCGTCGAGCACTATCTGCTGCCCATCCTCTACCCCGCGGAACTGACGACGACCATGCAGCAGACGCTGGGGTGGACGGTGCTGATCGTGAACGGCACGGCGTATGCGCTAGCCTGGCGGGCTTGGCGACGCAGCCGGCCGGCTTGAACCCCGGAACGGCGTCGGCGCATCCGGCCGTTCAGTAGTCCCAGACTGGCTCGCCGGCCAGACGTTCCACCAAAAAGTCGATCAGGGCCCGCGCTCGGTTCGACAGGTGGCGGGTGGGGGGATAGACCGCGTACGCGGCAAGTTCCGGCCAGACGTGATCCGCCAGCACCGGTACCAGCTGTCCGGCGCGCAGGGCCTCGTGCACGTAGAACGTGGGCAGCAGGACCACGCCTTCGCCGGCGAGGGCGGCGCGCATCAGGAACTCGCCGCTGCTCGCGGCCAGCCGCACCGGCACGCGCACCTGCAGCGCTTCGCCGTTGGGGCCTTGGCAGTTCCACAGGGCGGGGTCGCGCACGTTGCTGTAGGCGAGGCAGTCGTGCCGGGCGAGATCGACCGCCCGCTGCGGCGTGCCGCGACGCGCCAGGTAGGCGGGACTGGCGCACACGATGTGGCGGATGGGGGCGAGGCGGCGCGCGATCAGGCTGGAATCGGCCAGCGTGGCGATGCGGACGGCAAGGTCGAAGCCCTCCTGCATCAGGTCGAGCTGGCGGTCATTGAAGTCGAGTTCGAGGCGCACCTCGGGATGCCGCGCCATGAATTCCTGCACCAGCGGCGCCAGATGCAGCAGGCCGAACGCCAGCGGCAGCGCCACCTTGAGTTGCCCTTTCAGCGCGCCATGCGCTTGCGAGACGGCGGACTCGGCTTCCTCGAGGTCGGCGAGGATGGCGACGCAGCGTGCGTAAAAGGCGCGCCCGCTGTCGGTGAGATTGAGGCGGCGGGTGGTGCGCTGGATCAGCGAGACCCCGAGATGTGCCTCGAGCTCAGCCAGGCGACGGCTGACCGCGGATTTGGCGAGGTTCAGGCGCTCGGCGGCGGCGGTGATGCTGCCGGCTTCCACGACCCCGACGAAGATCTGCATGTGAGCGAATCGGTCCATTGTTCTTAATAAAGAAATAGTTAATTCAATAACTCTATCTTTATTCCTGATAAAGCAAAACCAATAATGACGTCATCCGTGCCACACCGGCACGCCACTCACAGGAGCGATGTCATGCAAGCAGCTACCCCGTTATTCGAAAATCCCCTGCGCATCCTGCGCGTCGACGCCAGCGCCCGCATCGAGGGTTCGGTCACCCGTGAACTCGCCGACCGGCTGGTCGCAGGCCTGGCCGCGCGCGCCGGCGAAGTGTCGCTGACCCGGCGCGACGTGGCGCAGGGGCTGCCCTTCGTCGATGCCGGCTGGGTCGCCGCCAACCTCACCGATCCCGACGCCCGCAGCGCCGCCCAGCAGGGCGCGCTGGCCGATTCCGACGCGCTGGTGGAGGAGGTGAAGGCGGCCGACGTCTGGGTGATCGCCACGCCGATCTACAACTTCGGCGTGCCGGCCAGCCTCAAGGCCTGGTTCGACCAGATCGCGCGCGCGCGCCTGACCTTCCGCTATACCGGGCAGGGCCCGGAGGGGCTGTTGCGCAACAAGAAGGTCTATATTCTGGTGGCGACCGGCGGCACCGAAGTGGGCAGCGCCATCGACTTCGCCACGCCCTGGTTGAAGTTCGTGCTGGGCTTTCTCGGCATCAGCGACGTCGAAGTGATCGCGGCCGACCGCGGCATGCAGCGCGGCGAGGCCGCCCGCCAGTACGCTGCGGCACGCATCGACGCTGTGCTCGACCGCGACTGGCCGGCCCGCGCCGCAGCCTGAAGCAAACGCCCGTTCAATTTTTCGGAAAGGAGCCTGTCATGACCCTGCGCACCATTTCCCAGCGCGTTCCCGCCCTCGAAGTCACCGAAGGCGCGGGCGTCACGGTTCACCGCAGCATCGGCACGCCGATGCTGAAAAACCTGGACCCGTTCCTGATGCTCGACCATTTCGGCAGCGACAATCCGGACGAGTACATCGCCGGTTTTCCCGAGCATCCGCACCGCGGCTTCATCACCTTCACCTACATGCTCGACGGCCACATGGAGCATCGCGACAGCATGGGCAACCGCGGCGATCTCCAGGCCGGCGGGGCGCAGTGGATGAAGGCGGCCAGTGGCGTCATCCATTCCGAGATGCCGCAGCAGACCAATGGCCTGATGCGCGGCTTCCAGTTGTGGATCAACCTGCCGGCACGCGACAAATTGTCCGATCCGGCCTACCAGGAGTTTTCCGCCGCGGCGATTCCCGTGGTGACGCAGGACGCAGCACAGGTGCGCGTGCTGGCCGGTGAATTCGGCGGCGTGCGCGGGGTCATCGACGACCCGGCCACCGACGTGCGCTACCTCGACGTGACGCTGCAGCCCGGGGCGCGCTTCCATCTGCCGCTGGGTGACCGCCACAATGCCTTCGTCTATGTGTTCGAGGGCGACGCCCGCCTGGCCGGGGAAATTCTGGCCCGGCACACCCTGGCGGTGCTGGGGCAGGGCGATGCGGTCGAAATCGAGGCCGGCGAGGAGGGCGCCCGCTTTATCCTGGTGGCGGGCCGGCCGATCGGCGAACCGGTGGTGCAGTACGGACCCTTCGTTATGAATACACGCGAGGAAATCGAGCAGGCTTTTGCCGACTACCGCGATGGCAAGCTGGTGCGCAGCCGGGCGGTGATGAGCGGCCACTGAACGACGCGACCAACGCACTGCATCGACACGTGATTCAGGCGGGGGCTCACGTCCCTGCGGGGCGGTTGCCGAGTTGCCTGGAATCAATCAAGCTGGCGTCACCCTCGCTTTTTTCGGACGATTCAGCATGGAAAACCTGTTGTACTGGGCCGGCATGTCGGCCGTCGCGGTCAACGCGCTGACCGGGGTGCTCGACGCCGGCCGCAAGAACATGGACCTGATCGGCGTGATGATGGTGGGCGCCGCCACCGCGCTGGGCGGCGGCACGGTGCGCGACGTGCTGCTGCAGCGTCCGGTGTTCTGGATCAGCGACCAGGTCTATCTCATCGTCGCCCTGGCGACCACGCTGGTCATTTTTTTCGCGGTGCGCGGCCTGCGCCTGCCGCCGCGCCTGTTCCTGGTGCCCGATGCGCTCGGTCTGGCCCTGTTCACCATCGTCGGCACCCAGATCGCCCTGGAATGGAACGCGCCCTGGCTGGTGGCCAGCCTGCTGGGCGTGATCACCGGCGTCGTCGGCGGCGTGCTGCGCGATGTGCTGTGCAACGAAGTGCCGCTGATATTCGTGCGCGGCGAACTGTATGCGTCGGCAGCCTGGACGGGCGCCCTGATGCTGATTGGCCTGCAGGCGCTGGGGGTTTCACCGGTGATTGCGGCCTGGGCGGGGATGGCGGGCGTGCTGGGCGTCCGCCTGCTGGCCATGGCGTTCCGCATCACGCTGCCGATCTATTCGGAGCGCAAGTAGGGCGAAGAACGCGATGTTCGCGCCATGTTCCTGCAGACAGCGCACGGCCGACGCCATAAAATGCGAGGATGAAAATCCTTCTCGCCTTGCTGCTGATCCTGCCCCTGTCCGCGTATGCCGACTGGGGCAAGTTCGATTTCGACTACGCCAATGAACGGCCCTGGGTGGAACTGGCGGCACAATTGCCGGCCGCGCCCAAGGCGGACAAACTGATCGAGTTCAAAGTCTCATCGGCCACGCGCAACCGGCACTTTATCGATGCCGACTCAATCAGCGTTGGCGATGACGAAGTGGTGCGCTACACCGTGGTAATCGAGGCCGTGGGTGGGGCACGGAACGTCTTGTTCGAAGGCATGCGCTGCAGCACCGCCGAGTACCGCGTCTACGCCTACGGCCAACCTGACGGCAGCTGGACCAAGGCGCGCAAAACCGGCTGGGAGATCATCGAGATGCGGTCGCTGCTGTCCTACCGCAAGGCGTTGTTCGAGGACCATTTCTGCTTCAACGACATCATGGTCAAGGACGCCCGTGAAGCCGTGTTCTACCTGCGCAACCCGCGGCAGATCGTGGACTACCACTGATGCACTCCGTGGTGAAGCACGCCCGACGCATCGTCGTCAAAGTCGGCTCCAGCCTGGTTACGGCGGAAGGGCGCGGGCTCGACCATGCCGCGCTGTCGCGCTGGGCCGAACAGATCGCGGCATTGACCGCGCAGGGCAAGGAAGTGGTGCTGGTGTCTTCCGGCGCAATTGCCGAGGGCATCGCACGGCTGGGCTGGAAAAAGCGTCCGAAAGCCGTCAACGAGCTGCAGGCCGCCGCCGCCGTCGGCCAGATGGGGCTGGTGCAGGCCTATGAGTCGATTTTCCGCACCCACAATCTCCACGCCGCGCAGGTGCTGCTGACCCACGAGGACCTGGCCGACCGCACCCGCTATCTCAACGCGCGCACCACCCTGCGCACGCTGCTGGCACTGCGCGTGGTGCCGATCATCAACGAGAACGATACCGTCGCCACCGACGAGATCCGCCTCGGCGACAACGACACCCTGGGCGCGCTGGTGACCAATCTGATCGAAGCCGACTGCCTGATCATCCTCACCGACCAGCCCGGCCTCTATACCGCAGATCCGCGCAAGGATCCGCAGGCGACGCTGGTGATGGATGCCCACGCCGGCGATCCCGATCTCGAACGCATGGCGGGCGGAGCGGGCAGCAGCGTCGGCACCGGCGGCATGTTGACCAAGATCCTCGCCGCCAAGCGTGCGGCCAGGAGCGGTGCGCATACCGTGATTTGCAGCGGGCGCGAGGACATGGTGCTGCTGCGGTTGGCGGCAGGGGAGGCCATCGGCACTCAACTGGTGGCGCGCCAGGCGCCGCTCGCCGCGCGGCGGCAATGGCTGGCTGACCACCTGCAACTGCGCGGTAGCGTGGTGCTCGACGCTGGTGCGGTGCGCGCGTTGCGTGAAGACGGCAAGAGCCTGCTGCCGGTCGGCGTCAAGGGCATCACCGGCGAATTCGAGCGCGGCGAAGTGGTGGCGGTGGTGGACACCGACGGCTGCGAAATCGCGCGCGGTCTCATTAATTACAGTTCCAGCGAGGGGCGCCGCATTGCCGGCAAGCCATCGAGCGCGATCGAGGCCGAACTCGGCTACATGGACGAACCGGAGCTGATCCACCGCGACAACCTGGTGCTGCTGACGTGACCACGACCGTCGACCTGATGCGCCACGGCGAGCCTGTCGGCGGCCGCCGGTATCGTGGCCAGATCGACGACCCCTTGTCGGAAAAGGGCTGGGCGCAGATGCATGCGGCGGTCGGCGAGGCGGCGCCGTGGACGCGCATCGTCGCCTCGCCGCTGCTGCGCTGTCGCGCCTTCGCCGAGACGCTGGCCGATCGCCATGGTTTGCCGCTGATGCTGGATGCGCGGCTGATGGAAGTCGGCTTCGGCGCGTGGGAGGGCAAGTCGGCCGCCGAGATCGAGACCGCTGTGCCCGGCACCCTGGCGCGCTTCAAGGCCGATCCCGTCAACGCACGTCCACCGGGCGCCGAGCCGCTCGACGCATTTCATGCCCGGGTGGCCGCCGCGCTCGACCACCTGCTGACGGAACACGCCGGCCAGCATGTGCTGCTGGTGGGCCACGCCGGCGTGATGCGCATGGCGCTGGCGTGGGCGCTGCACATCCCGCTGGCACATGCCTACCGGATCGAAGTGGCGACGGCAACGCTCACGCGCCTGCGCATCGACGCCGGCCGCGCGAGCCTGGTTTTTCACGGCAGTTCGCGCATCGAACAGTGATCCGCCGCAGCGTTTTCTGGCTGTGCCTGCTGCTGGCCCTGCCGCTGCAGGCGGGCGCCATCCGCTTAATCGACGATGCCGGACTCAGCCTCGAGCTGCCGCGGCCGCCGCAGCGCATCATTGCGCTCACCCCGCATCTCACCGAACTGCTGTTCGCCGTCGGCGCAGGCGCGCAGCTGGTGGGGGTGGACAGCGCCAGCGACTATCCCGAAGCGGCGCGAGCGCTGCCGCGCATCGGCGATTACAGCCGCATCAATTTCGAACGCATCCTTGCGCTGAAGCCCGATCTGGTCATCGTCTGGGTCGGCGGCAACCGCGCGGCGGATATCCATGGCCTGAAGAAAATGGGGGTGCCGGTGCTGCACACCGAGGCCGCCCGGCTCGATGACGTGGCGCGTCTGCTGCGCCTGATCGGGCAGGCGAGCGGCCATGCGAAAGCGGGCGAGGCGGCGGCGCAGGCGTTTGCCGCGCGGCTCGCGGCCTTGCAGGTGCGCGGCGGGGGGCAACCGCCGCTGCGCGTGTTCTATCAGGTATGGGATCGCCCGTTGATGACGGTGGGCGGCAGGCACTGGATCAGCGATGCGCTGGCGCTGTGCGGTGCGCGCAATGTGTTCGACGACCTCGATGCCGCCGCACCGGTGGTGTCGCGCGAAGCGGTGCTGCAGCGTGCACCGGAACTGATCGTGGGCGGCAGCGATGCCCCCGACCTCGGCCGGCAGTGGCAGCGTTTTGCCAGCCTGCCGGCGGTGAAACATCAGGCGTTCGTACGGGTGAATGCCGATCGGCTGCATCGCCCGACCCCGCGCCTGATCGAAGGCGTGGCCGAGCTGTGCGCGGCGGTCAAGCCTTACGTGCGCTGACGGGCGCCGTTCGGCTTGCGGTTGGGGCAGTTTTCCTTGATGCAGTCGGCGTAGATCTGTAGCGAGTGGTCGTGGATGGCGAAGCCGCGTTCCTTGGCGATCCGGTTCTGGCGCTTTTCGATTTCAGCGTCGAAAAACTCCTCGACCTTGCCGCATTGCAGGCAGACCAGATGGTCGTGATGGTCGCCCTGGTTGAGTTCGAACACCGCCTTGTCGCTGTCGAAGTGGTGGCGCATCAACAGCCCGGCCTGCTCGAACTGGGTCAGCACCCGATAGACCGTGGCGAGGCCGATATCCTGGCCCTCGTCGGACAGCAGGCGGTAGACCTCTTCCGCGGTCATGTGGCGTTTGTCGCTTTGCTCGAACAGGTCGAGGATTTTAAGGCGTGGCAGCGTGGCCTTGAGACCGATGTTCTTGAGATCGGACGGATTGCTCAATGGGGGCTCCAGAACGGGAACGCGAATACGTTATGATACGTTTTTTTCCAACCGCACTAACCCTTCCGGTTCCCTGGCCATGCGTCATTTCCTGATTTCCGCCCTGCTTTTAAGCCTGGTTGCGGGGTGTTCCAGCGTGAACATCGGTCCCCACCGCATCGATGTACAACAGGGCAATGCGCTCGACCAGGAGAACGTCGCGCGCCTGAAGCCGGGCCTTAATCGTTCCCAGGTCCGGTTCCTGCTGGGCACGCCCCTGGTGGTCGATCCTTTCCGCACCGACCGCTGGGATTATGTGTACGTGTTTTACAAGGCCGGCAAGCTGGCCGAGCAGAAGCGCATCACCCTTTACTTCGAAGGCGATACGCTGGTGCGCATCGAAGGCGACATGCCCGAGCCGCCCGCAGTTGAGCCGACGCCAGCACCCGTCCCGGCGCCGCAACCGCAAGTGAAAACTGCGCCCACTCCCGCGCCGATTGTCGTGGAAGCCCTTGCGGATTCTGCACCGCCAGCGCCCCAGGCCGTGCCGATCGCGGCGGCCAGCCTGCAGCAGGAAACGGTCGTGGCGCCGGTTGCGGCGACGGTGCCAGCCCCCACCGCAACGCCGGCGCCTGCGGTTGCGCCGACGTCGACCGCAACCACCCCGCAGGTGGCTGGGTCGACGACCAGCATCGTTCCCCCGTTGCCGAGCCCGAAAGATGCCCCGGCGTATGTCGATAGGCGGCCGGTTGCCGCGTTGAGCCTGCAGCCCGAGACCGACGTGGCGTCGATCCGGCCGGATGTCACCCCGTCGTTTCCCGATGCCAGGCCTGCTGCCGGCAGCGGCGACCCGGTGCTGCAATCCCTGAATGCCTGGGCGAGCGCCTGGGCGCAGCGTGACGAAGAGGCCTACTTTGCTGCGTATGACGCCAGTTTCGTCCCGCAGGGCGGCGGCAGTCGTGACGACTGGGAAAAGCGCCGCCGCCTGCTGTTCGGCCTGGCTAAAAACATCGACCTCAGGATCGACGCGCCATCGGTCGAGCGCCTTGCCGACGGCGGGGCGCGGGTGACCTTCAACCAGTTTTACCGCTCCGACAATTATCGCGATGCGGTGGTCAAGCAGTTGCGCATGGTCGAACGCAATGAGGGTTGGCTGATCGCGGAGGAGCGGGTGCTGTCGGTTCTGCGGAGTGGCCAGCCATGACGCTGCAGACCGCGATTGCCGGCGTCTCCGGCCGCATGGGGCGCGCGTTGCTCGAAGCGGTGGCGGCCGATGCCGGCTGTACGCTGCACGCGGCCCTCGATCGCCCCGGCAGCCCGCTGCTGGGTCAGGATGCCGGTGCGGCCTGGGGGGCCGCCAGCGGGGTTGCCGTAAGCGACCAGCCCGGTTCAGCCCTGCAGGGCGCGCACGCGCTGATCGATTTCACCCGTCCCGAGGCCACCTTCGGCTATCTCGACGCCTGCGCCGCGGCCGGTGTGCCGCTGGTGATCGGCACCACCGGCTTCGATGAGGCCGGCCGTGCACGCATCGCCGCCGCGGCGCAGCAGATTCCGATTGTCTTCGCGCCCAACATGAGCGTCGGCGTGAACCTGCTGATGAAGCTGGCCGAACTCGCCGCCCAGGTGCTGGAAGACGGCTACGACATCGAGATCATCGAGGCGCATCATCGCCACAAGGTCGATGCGCCGTCCGGCACCGCGCTCGGCCTGGGGCAGGCGGTGGCCGGTGCGATCAATCGCGATCTCGCGAGTTGTGCGGTCTATGGCCGCGAGGGCGTGACCGGCGAGCGCGATCCCAAGACCATCGGCTTTGCCACGGTGCGCGGCGGCGACATCGTCGGCGACCATACCTTGCTGTTCGCCGGCATCGGCGAACGCGTCGAACTCACCCACAAGGCGAGCAGCCGCGCGACCTTCGCGCAGGGGGCGCTGCGCGCCGCCAAGTGGCTGCAGGGCCGTGCGCCGGGCCTGTATGACATGCGCGATGTGCTGAATCTGAAGTAACTCGAACCCTCACAGGAATCCACCATGAATGCCGTCAAGGTCTACAGCACCGGTACCTGTCCCATTTGCGTCAAGGCCAAGGCCTTTCTCGACAAGCGCGGTATCGGCTACGACGAAGTCCGCATCGATCTCGACCGCGAGGCGATGAAGGAATTCGCGGTCGTCACGAATGGCGCGCGCACCGTACCGCAGATCGTCGTCGATGGGACCTGCATCGGCGGTTTCACCGAGCTGACCGAGCTCGACATGGACGGCGGGCTGGACCACCTCCAGCCCTGAACCGGGCGGGGAGACGCCCGCGAAAGCGTCGTCGGGCATTGAAGGCGGGCGCCAGTTCGGCTACAATCCGGCAATTCAAATTCAGGCGGGTTCGCGAAAGCGGCTCGCCTGAATTTTGTCACCTGCGCCACGCTCATTCGTCTTGCGGAGTCTTCCTTGTCTCGTGCCCAACCTGCCATCCTGGTTTTAGCTGACGGCTCGATCTTTCGCGGCCTGTCGATCGGCGCCGACGGCATCACGACCGGCGAAGTGGTATTCAATACCTCACTGACTGGTTACCAGGAAATCCTTACCGATCCCTCGTATTCGCGTCAGATCGTCACGCTGACCTATCCCCACATCGGCAACACCGGCATCAACGACGAGGACGTCGAGTCGGACCGCATCCATGCCGCGGGTCTGGTGGTGCGCGACGTGCCGCGTCTGCACTCGAATTTTCGCGCCGGGTCTTCGCTGCCGGATTACCTCAAAAGCCAGAATATCGTGGCCATCGCCGACATCGACACCCGGCGGCTGACGCGCATCCTGCGAGAGAAGGGCGCGCAGGCCGGCTGCATCATGGCCGGGGCGGTGGATGAGAAGAAGGCCCTCGAGGCCGCGCATGCCTTCCCCGGTCTGGCAGGCATGGACTTGGCCAAGGTGGTGACGGCGTCGGCCGCCTACGAATGGAATGAGTCCGAATGGAAGCTGGGGCGTGGCTACGGCCAGCAGAGCGAGCCGCGCTTCCACGTGGTGGCCTTCGATTACGGCGTCAAGCGCAACATCCTGCGCATGTTGGCCGAGCGGGGCTGCCGCCTCACCGTGCTTCCGGCCACCGCCACCGCCGAACAGGCGCTGGCGTTGAAGCCGGACGGCATCTTCCTGTCCAACGGCCCCGGCGACCCCGAGCCGTGCGACTACGCGATCCGGGCAATCAGCGAACTGGTGGCGGCGAAGATTCCGACCTTCGGCATCTGCCTCGGCCACCAGCTGCTGGCGCTCGCCTCGGGTGCCAAGACCGTCAAGATGAAGTTCGGCCACCACGGCGCCAACCATCCGGTGAAGGACCTGGACAGCGGGCGGGTGGCGATCACCAGCCAGAACCACGGCTTCGCGGTGGACGCTGCTACGCTGCCTGCCACTATCCGCAGCACCCACGTCTCGCTGTTCGACGGTTCGCTGCAAGGGATCGCGCGCACCGACGCGCCTGCATTCAGCTTTCAGGGCCACCCTGAAGCCAGCCCCGGCCCGCACGACGTGAGCTATTTGTTCGACCGATTTATCAAGCTGATGGCCGATCACGCCGGAGCACACTGATCATGCCCAAGCGCACTGACCTACACAGCATCCTCATCATCGGCGCCGGCCCCATCGTCATCGGGCAGGCGTGCGAATTCGACTATTCCGGCGCCCAGGCCTGCAAGGCCCTGCGCGAGGAGGGCTACAAGGTCATCCTCGTCAACAGCAACCCGGCGACGATCATGACCGACCCGGATATGGCCGACGTCACCTACATCGAGCCGATTTCCTGGCAGGTGGTCGAGAAGATCATCGCCAAGGAGCGCCCCGATGCGCTGTTGCCGACCATGGGCGGGCAGACTGCGTTGAACTGCGCGCTCGACCTGGCCCGCCACGGCGTGCTGGAAAAATACGGCGTCGAGATGATCGGCGCGTCGAAGGAAGCGATCGACAAGGCCGAAGACCGCGAAAAGTTCAAGGCCGCGATGACCAAGATTGGACTGGGTTCCGCGCGTTCATCGATCGCCCACAGCATGGAAGAAGCCTTGCAGGTCCAGGCCGCGCTCGGCTTCCCGTCGATCATCCGGCCCTCGTTCACCATGGGCGGTTCGGGTGGCGGCATCGCCTACAACAAGGACGAATTCATCGCCATCTGCGAGCGTGGCCTGGAAGCCTCGCCCACGCACGAACTGCTGATCGAGGAATCGCTGCTCGGCTGGAAAGAGTACGAGATGGAGGTGGTGCGCGACCGCAAGGACAACTGCATCATCATCTGCTCGATCGAGAACTTCGACCCAATGGGCGTGCATACCGGCGATTCGATCACGGTCGCGCCGGCGCAGACGCTGACCGACAAGGAATACCAGATCCTGCGCAACGCCTCGCTGGCGGTGCTGCGCGAGATCGGCGTGGAAACGGGCGGCTCCAACGTGCAGTTCTCGATCAACCCGGAAGACGGGCGCATGGTGGTGATCGAGATGAACCCGCGGGTGTCGAGATCAAGCGCGCTGGCATCGAAGGCGACCGGCTTCCCGATCGCCAAGGTGGCGGCCAAGCTGGCGATCGGCTATACGCTCGACGAACTGCAGAACGACATCACCGGCGGCGCGACGCCGGCCTCGTTCGAGCCGTCGATCGATTACGTGGTGACCAAGATTCCGCGCTTCGCGTTCGAGAAATTCCCGCAGGCCGATGACCGCCTGACCACCCAGATGAAGTCGGTGGGCGAGGTGATGGCGATGGGCCGCAGCTTCCAGGAATCGCTGCAGAAAGCCCTGCGCGGCCTGGAAGTCGGCGCCGACGGCTTCGATCCGAAGACCACCGATCAGGAAGAAATCGAAGCCGAGCTGATGTCGCCCGGCCCCGAGCGCATCTGGTACGTCGGCGATGCGTTCCGCGTCGGCATGAGCCTCGCGGAGATCCACGCGGTGTCGAAAATCGACCCCTGGTTTCTCGACCAGATCCAGGGCTTGATCGAGATGGAAACCGCGCTGGCGGGACGCGCGCTGCTCGACCTCGGTCGCGACGAGTTGCGCCAGTTGAAGCGTGCCGGCTTCTCCGACCGCCGTCTCGGCAAGCTGCTGAACACCGACCAGCACGCGGTGCGCGCACGCCGCGCCGAGTTGGCGCTGCACCCGGTCTACAAGCGGGTCGATACCTGTGCGGCCGAGTTTTCCACGCAGACCGCCTACATGTACTCGACCTATGAGGAAGAGTGCGAGGCACATCCGACCGACGCCAAGAAGATCATGGTGCTGGGTGGCGGACCGAACCGCATCGGCCAGGGCATCGAGTTCGACTACTGCTGCGTCCATGCCTCGCTGGCGCTGCGCGAGAACGGCTTCGAGACCATCATGGTCAACTGCAACCCGGAGACCGTGTCGACCGACTACGACACTTCCGACCGCCTGTACTTCGAGCCGCTGACGCTGGAAGATGTGCTGGAAATCGTGCGCATCGAGAAGCCCTTCGGCGTCATCGTGCAATACGGCGGGCAGACGCCGCTGAAGCTGGCGCGCGACCTGGAAAGGAACGGCGTGCCCATCATCGGCACCAGCCCCGACATGATCGACGCGGCCGAAGACCGTGAGCGCTTCCAGCAGATGCTGCACGACCTCGGCCTCAAGCAGCCGCCCAACCGCACTGCGCGCAACCCGGAAAGCGCGATCCGCATGGCCGAGGAAATCGGCTACCCGCTGGTGGTTCGGCCGAGCTACGTTCTTGGCGGCCGCGCCATGGAAATCGTGCGCGAAGAAGCCGACCTGCGCCGCTACATGACGGAAGCGGTGAAGGTGTCGAACAAGTCGCCGGTGCTGCTCGACCGTTTTCTGAATGACGCGATCGAAGTGGATGTGGATGCGCTGTCCGACGGCGAGCAGGTGGTGATCGGCGGCATCATGCAGCACATCGAGCAGGCTGGCGTGCACTCGGGCGATTCGGCGTGCTCGCTGCCGCCGTATAGTTTGTCGAACGAGATTCAGGACGAGTTGCGCCGCCAGACGGTGGCGATGGCGAAGGCGCTGAAAGTGATCGGTCTGATGAACGTGCAGTTCGCGATCCAGGGCGACACCGTGTACGTGCTGGAAGTGAACCCGCGTGCGTCGCGCACCGTGCCTTATGTGTCGAAGGCGATCGGCGCGCCGCTGGCGAAGATCGCCGCGCGTGCGATGGCGGGCATTTCGCTGAAATCGCAGGGCTTCGAGAAGGAAATCATCCCGCCGTATTTCTCGGTCAAGGAAGCGGTGTTCCCGTTCCGCAAGTTCCCCGGCGTTGATACCATCCTCGGCCCGGAAATGAAATCGACCGGCGAGGTCATGGGCATCGGTGACAACTTCGGCGAGGCCTTCGTCAAGTCGCAGCTGGCGTCGAGTTCCGAACTGCCAAAGCCGGGCGGACGTGCCTTCGTCAGCGTGCGTGCGGGCGATCGCGATGCCATCGTCGAAGTGGCGCAGGCGCTGCGCGACCTCGGTTTCAGCCTGGTCGCCACCCGCGGCACCGCGCAGGCGATCGAATCGGCCGGCATTTCGGTGGCGATCGTCAACAAGGTCAAGGAAGGTCGTCCGCACATCGTCGACATGATCAAGAACGGCGACATCGATTTCATTGTCAATGTGGTCGAAGACAAGAAAGCGGTGAAGGATTCCTACGCCATCCGTGCCGAGGCGCTGGCGCGTCGGGTCGTCTACTTCACGACCCTGGCTGGCGCGCATGCCGCCTGCATGGGCATGCGGCATGGCGACGAACTTGAGGTGTACTCCCTGCAGGCGCTGCATCAGCGGCTGCTCTGAAAGAAAAGGTTAGCTTGTGAACAAATACCCCATCACGGTAGTGGGCGCGGAAAAGATGCGCGCCGAGCTGCAACATCTGAAATCGGTTGAACGTCCGGCCGTGATCCAGGCGATCGCCGAAGCGCGTGCGCAGGGCGACCTGTCGGAAAACGCCGAGTACGATGCTGCCAAGGAAAAGCAGGGCTTCATCGAAGGCCGCATTGCCGATCTCGAAGGCAAGCTGTCCAACTCGCAGATCATCGATCCCAAGACGCTGGACGCGGATGGCCGTGTGGTGTTCGGCGCGACGGTCGAACTGGAAGACGTCGAGTCGGGCGAGAGCGTCATCTATCAGATCGTCGGCGACGACGAAGCTGATATCAAGCAGGGCAAGATTTCAGTGTCCTCGCCCATTGCCCGTGCACTGATCGGCAAGTACGCCGGCGACAGCGTTGACGTGCAGGCGCCGGGCGGCGTGCGCCAGTACGAAGTGCTGGACGTCGAGTACAAATAAGCATGCGGCGTTTTTGGGACGGCCTCGCCGGGACGATGCTGGTGCTGTGGATCGGTGGCATTTGGGCGATCGGCTACATTGCGGCGCCGGTGCTGTTCGCCAATCTGGGCGACAAGCAACTGGCCGGCATGCTGGCCGGCAAGCTGTTCGAACTGATGGCGTGGGTCGGCATTGCCGCCGCGGGCTACCTGTTGGTTTATCGCATTGCGCGCGATGGCGGCGCGGCGCTGAAAACCCTGTTTTTTTGGGTGGTGGCGCTGATGCTGGCATTGACGCTGATCGGCCAGTTCGGCATCCAGCCCATCCTGCAGGGGTTGAAGGATCAGGCCATGCCGCATGCGGTGATGCAAAGCGTGTTTGCCGACCGTTTCCGCCACTGGCATGGCGTGTCGAGCATTCTCTACCTGGTTCAGAGCGCGCTCGGCCTGCTGCTGGTCTGGCGCTCGGGGCTGGCGCGATAGCCCCCGTCCATCAGCGTTCAGCCCGGCAGGACGATGACGGGTTTGGCCGCCGCGCGATAAATCACCAATACCTTGCCGATTTGCTGCACCGGCGCGGCTCCGCTGGTGGCACAGATTTCCTCCATCCAGGCGCGGCGGGTCTCGGGTTCGTCGGTGGCCGCCTTGATCTTGATCAGCTCGTGCGCGTTCAGCGCGAGGTCGACCTCTTTCAATACGGCAGCGGTCAGACCCTGGTTGCCGATCATGACAACCGCCTGGCGGCTGTGCGCCAGACCCTTCAGAAATTGCCGTTGTGCAGGCGTCAATGGTTTCATGCAGATTCCTTCAAATGAGCGCGGATTGTAGCCGATAGACATGGCGCAGAAACCCAAACGAACCAAATCCGGCAGTGCCTGGATGCATGAGCACGTGACCGACCCCTACGTGAAAAAGGCGCAGCAGGACAGCTTTCGCTCGCGGGCCGCCTACAAACTGCTCGAGATCGACAAGCGCGACCACCTGTTGCGCCCCGGCATGACCGTGGTGGACCTGGGCGCCGCCCCCGGCAGCTGGTGCCAGGTGGCGGTGCAAAAGATGAAGGGGCAGGGCCGGGTGCTGGCGATCGACCTGTTGCCGGTAGCGCCGATGCCGGGCGTTGACAGCCTGGAGGGTGATTTCACCGAGCCGGAAGCGCTGGTCTGGCTGGAAGAAAAACTGCAAAACGGGCGAGTCGACCTTGTATTGAGCGATATGGCGCCCAACATCAGTGGAGTCATGCTGTCCGATCAGGCCCGGCATTATGAGCTGTGCGAACTGGCGCTCGATTTTGCTGTGCACTGGCTGAAACCTGAGGGCGCTTTTCTCGTCAAAGTATTTCAGGGCGTCGGTTTTGAAGATTTCCGGGCGCAGATGCGGCAGGCATTCGAACAGGTGCTGATCCGCAAGCCGGATGCCTCGCGCGATCGCAGCACCGAGGTTTATTTGCTGGGGCGCCGCCCGGTTGCGGAACAGGAATCTGCCGTGACAAGTCAGCACAACTAGGCTTAGAATGAGTCTAAATGTGCTGCGCTTAAATTAATCGTGCTGTTGAGGGCACTGAGGGGTAATCGTGAACAATTTGTCGAAAAACATTGCCGTCTGGCTGATCATCGCCGTCGTCCTGATGACGGTGTTCAACCAGTTTGGTGCGCAGCGCACCACGCAGACGCAGGTGCCGTACTCGCAGTTCATCGAGGAAGTGCGCCAGCAACAGATCACCAAGGTGGTGATTGAAGGCAATGTGCTGAAGGGCGAGCGTACGGATGGCCAGCGCTTCACCAGCTATGCGCCGAGCGACCCCTGGATGGTGTCCGATCTGCTGAAAAACGGCGTCTCGGTCGAAGCCAAGCCGGAAGAGCAGCCGTCTTTCCTGATGAGCCTGTTCATTTCCTGGTTCCCCATGCTGCTCCTGATCGGGGTGTGGATATTCTTCATGCGCCAGATGCAGGGTGGCGGCAAGGGCGGCGCCTTTTCGTTCGGCAAGAGCAAGGCGCGCCTGTTGGACGAAAATGCCAACCCGGTGACCTTCGCCGACGTCGCCGGCTGCGATGAAGCCAAGGAAGACGTGGCCGAGGTGGTGGATTTCCTGAAAGACCCCACCCGGTTCCAGAAACTGGGTGGTCATATTCCGCGCGGCGTGCTGATGGTGGGCCCGCCCGGAACGGGTAAGACCTTGCTGGCGCGTTCGATCGCGGGCGAGGCCAAGGTACCGTTCTTCAGCATCTCGGGTTCGGACTTCGTCGAAATGTTCGTCGGCGTCGGTGCCGCGCGCGTGCGCGACATGTTCGAGCAGGCGAAGAAGAATTCGCCTTGCATCATCTTCATCGACGAGATCGACGCCGTCGGCCGCCAGCGCGGCGCCGGCCTCGGCGGCGGCAACGACGAGCGCGAGCAGACCCTGAACCAGTTGCTGGTCGAGATGGACGGCTTTGAGGCGAGCACTGGCGTCATCGTCATCGCCGCGACCAACCGTCCCGATGTGCTCGACCCGGCGCTGTTGCGTCCGGGTCGCTTCGACCGCCAGGTGGTGGTGGGCCTGCCCGACATTCGCGGCCGCGAGCAGATCCTGCTGGTGCACATGCGCAAGGTGCCGCTGGCGCCCGACGTGCGCGCCGACATCCTGGCACGCGGCACCCCCGGCATGTCCGGCGCTGACCTGGCCAATCTGGTTAACGAGGCGGCCCTGTTTGCCGCGCGTGGCAACAAGCGCCTGGTCGACATGGACGATTTCGAGAAGGCCAAGGACAAGATCCTGATGGGCGCCGAGCGCAAGTCGATGGTGATCACGCCCGAGGACAAGAAGAAGACCGCTTACCACGAGTCCGGCCATGCGGTGATCGGCATGACCCTGAAGGGCTGCGACCCGGTGCACAAGGTGACCGTGATCCCGCGTGGCCGCGCCTTGGGCGTGACCATGTCGCTGCCCGAGCAGGACCGCTTCAGCCTGTATCAGGACCAGATGCTGGATCAGATCAGCATGCTGTTCGGCGGCCGCGTGGCGGAGGAGCTCTTCGTTGGCAGCATCTCGACCGGCGCGTCCAACGACTTCGAGCGTGCCACCAGCATCGCGCGCGACATGGTGACCCGCTATGGCATGTCCGAAGCGCTCGGTCCCATGGTGTACGGCGAGAACGAGGGCGAGGTTTTCCTCGGCCGTTCCGTGACCACGCACAAGAACATGAGCGAAGCTACGATGCAGAAGGTCGATGCCGAAATTCGCCGCATTCTTGACCAACAGTACGCCGTGGCGAAGAAGATCCTTACCGATAGCCGCGACAAGGTCGAGGCTATGACGGCCGCGCTGCTGGAATTCGAAACCATCGACGCTGATCAGATTGGCGACATCATGGCGGGGCGTCCGGCGCGTCCGCCCAAGCCGATCTCCACCCCGCAGCCGCCTGCAGGCGGAGGCGACAAGCCGAGCGCACCCGCGCCGACCACGCAGCCTGCAGAAGGTACCTGAGCGCCGGTTCGGGTTCACGCACTACAATGGAGGGGCTTTGGCCCCTCTATTTTTATGTCCGTCCTCCACGCCGGTTCGCACCGACTCTCCCTGGCAAGACCCCTCGTCATGGGCATCGTCAATGTCACGCCCGACTCGTTTTCGGATGGCGGGCGCCTGGGCGATGCAGAAGCGGCCATCTGCCATGCACTCAAGCTGAAGGAGGCGGGCGCCGATATCCTCGACGTCGGTGGTGAGTCCACCCGCCCCGGTGCAGTCCCCGTTGCGCTCGATGAGGAGATTCGCCGGGTTGTGCCGGTGATCGAGGCGCTGACCCGACGCGGCTGTGTGGTCTCGGTCGACACGATGAAGCCCGAGGTGATGCGCGCCGCGCTCGATACGGGGGCGGCGATGGTGAACGACGTGATGGCGCTGCGCGCGCCCGGAGCGCTGGAAGCCGTAGCCGCCTCGGAGGCGGCGGTATGCTTGATGCATATGCAGGGCGAACCGCAGACCATGCAGCAGACGCCCGATTATGCCGATGTGGTGGAAGAGGTGAGGCAATTTTTGCAGGATCGCGTCGCGGCCTGCGAAGCGGCAGGGATAGGCCGCGCGCGGCTGGTGATCGACCCCGGTTTCGGTTTTGGCAAGACGCTGGAGCACAATTTGGCCTTGCTGCGCCGTCTGGATCGTTTGGCTGAATGGGGACTGCCGGTGCTGGCCGGGTTGTCGCGCAAATCGATGCTGGGCACGCTGACCGGGCGGAGTGTGGATGAGCGCGAGTTTGCCGGCGTGGCGGCGCACCTGATAGCGGTGGCACACGGCGCGAAGATCCTGCGGGTACACAATGTAGCGGCCATGCGTGATGCGCTGGCCATCTGGAATGCAGTGGAGGAACAACACGATGGGACGTAAGTATTTCGGCACCGATGGCGTGCGCGGCAGGGTGGGCGAATCGCCGATCACGCCCGAATTTGTCATGCATCTGGGCTATGCCGCCGGGCAGGTGCTGGTAGCCGACCGCGGCAGCCTGCCGCCCAACCAGCATCCGACCGTGCTGATCGGCAAGGACACCCGCATTTCCGGCTACATGCTGGAAGCCGCGCTGGAGGCCGGCCTCACTGCGGCCGGGGTGAACGTGCTGATGACCGGTCCGATGCCGACGCCGGCGGTGGCTTACCTCACGCGCGCGCTGCGCCTGCAGGCCGGCGTGGTGATCTCGGCCTCGCACAATCCGTTCGAGGACAACGGCATTAAGTTCTTCTCGGAGAATGGCCAGAAACTGCCCGACAGCGTGGAGGAGGCGATCGAGGCCCGTCTGGACCACCCGATCGTCACCGTCGAAGCGCGCCAGTTGGGCCGCGCTCGCCGCATCGAGGATGCGGCGGCGCGCTATATCGAATTCTGCAAGAGTACCTTCCCCAATAACCTCGATCTGCGCGGCATGCGCATCGTGGTGGACTGCGCCAACGGCGCCACCTACCACGTTGCGCCGCACGTGCTGCACGAACTCGGTGCCGAGGTGATCGCCATCGGCAACGAGCCGAACGGCTTCAATATCAACGATGCATGTGGTGCAACCTATACCAAGGCGCTTTCCGATGCGGTGCGCGCGCATCGCGCCGATCTGGGGATTTCGCTCGATGGCGATGGCGACCGCCTGATGATGGCCGACGCCGCGGGACGCATCTATGACGGCGACCAGCTGGTCTACGTCATCGCACGCCACCGTATCCAGAGCGGCTACATGAAGGGCGGCGTGGTCGGCACCCTGATGACCAATCTGGGCACCGAGCACGCGCTCGGCCGCATCCATGTCCCGTTCGAGCGCGCCAAGGTGGGCGACCGCTATGTGCTGGAGCGCCTGCACGCCAACGGCTGGACGCTGGGCGGCGAGACCTCGGGCCATATTCTGTGCCTGGACAAGCACACCACCGGCGACGGCATTGTTTCGGCGCTCCAGGTGTTGCGTGCATTGCGTGAGACGGGGGAAACACTGGATGCTTTCACCGCCGACCTCGAAACCTATCCCCAGGTCATGATCAACGTGCCGGTCGCCAAGGGCTTCAAGCTGAATACGGCACCCGCGGTCAGTGCGTCGGTCACCGAGGCGGAATCGGCCCTGAACGGCAATGGCCGGATCGTGTTGCGCGCGTCCGGCACCGAGCCACTGATCCGCGTGATGGTGGAGGGCCGCGATGCCGATCTTGTGCGTCATACGGCAGAAACCATCGCAGCTGCCGTCAAGACTGCTGCATCCGGCGGGTGATTTCCCGACCTGTAATAGTTCTGTAATATTCGTCCGTTAGTATGGCGACGTCGCCCATGCGGCACGTCTACTACTACCGGAGAACTTCATGCGTATATTTTACAAATTGGCCCAAGTGTCCATCGTGGCGACCATGGGCCTGACGCTCTCGATTGGCGCACTGGCCGCCGACATCACGGGGGCGGGTGCGACCTTCCCCTATGCGGTCTACACCAAGTGGGCCGAGGCCTATCAGAAGGCCACCGGCAACAAGGTCAACTACCAGGCCATCGGTTCGTCGGGCGGCGTCAAGCAGATCCGGGCCAAGACCGTCGATTTCGGGGGGTCCGATGCACCGGTCAAGGTGGAAATCCTCGATCAGGCCGGCCTGCTTCAGGTGCCGACCGTGATGGGCGGCGTCACCCTTGTCATGAATGTTCCCGGTATCAGCTCGGGTCAGTTGAAGCTGGATGGCGTCACGGCAGCCGACATTTTCCGCGGTGCGATCACCAAGTGGAACGATCCCGCCATCGCCAGGCTGAATCCTGGCGTGACCCTGCCGAATCTCGCCATTACCCTGTCGCATCGTTCGGATGGATCGGGCACCACTTACGCATTCACCCACTATCTGGCCAAACAGTCGGCGGCTTTTCAGCGCGAAGTCGGCGCCGGCAATACCGGAAACTGGCCGCGCAACGCGGTGGGGGGCAAGGGTAATGCGGGCGTCGCCGCCAACGTGCAGAAAATCCGTGGTTCGATCGGCTATGTGGATATCGCCGACGCCCTGAGCAACAACATGAACTTCATCGCGTTGAAGAACCGAGCAGGCAACTATATTGTGCCGACCCAGCAGGCGGTTGCCGATGCTGCCTCGGGTGCGGACTTCAAGGTCAAGGGCATGGCGCCGGATCTGCTCGACCAGTCGCACAAAAATGCCTGGCCCATCACCACCGCGACCTACGTCCTGGTGTATTTGCAAGGCAGCAATGCAGCCAAGCAGAAGAGCGTGGTCGACTTCTTCACCTGGTCCTTGAACAATGGCCAGAAAATGGCTGCCGACCTCGGGTTTGTGGCATTGCCGCCCACTGTCGCGAAAATGGTCGAAGCCGAAATGAAGAAGATCAGGTAAGCCGTTGTTCGGCCGACTTGACCATGCCGGGGGTGGGTTGCCGCCCCCGGATTTCTACGAAAACACCTGCCTGTGGCAGGTGTTCCCGCAGATAACACTAGAACCGATAGGCACCCCACCGTGAGTGAGCCCCATGTAACCGCCGGAATCGATCAGCATGCCAGGCAGGTCCGCAAATTCCGCTTGCAGGACAACTTTTTCCACTATTCCACCCAGTTGTTTGCCTTCGTCGTCCTGGCGTCGCTGGTGGGGATTCTGGTGTCGCTCACCCTCGAAGCCTGGCCCAGTCTCAGCGCGTTCGGCCCGTCTTTCCTGTGGACCAATATCTGGAGCGTCCCGGATGACGAGTACGGCGCGCTGGCCGCCATTTACGGCACGGTGGTGACCTCGGTGCTGGCACTCCTGATCGCGGTGCCGATCAGCTTCGGTATTGCCCTGTTCCTGACGGAGACCTGTCCATTGTGGCTGCGCCGCCCCTTGGGCACCGCGATCGAACTGCTGGCAGGCATACCCTCCATCGTTTACGGCATCTGGGGTCTGTTCGTGTTCGCGCCGTTGTTTGCCGACTATATCCATCCCCCCCTGCAGGCGCTGCTGGGCGATGTGCCGGTGATCGGTGGCTGGTTTTCCGGCCCGCCCATCGGTGTCGGCATCCTGACAGCCAGCATCGTGCTCTCGCTGATGGTCATCCCCTTTATCGCTTCGGTCATGCGCGACGTGTTCGAGACCGTGCCGCACGTGCTGAAAGAGTCGGCTTATGGCATGGGCTGCACCACCTGGGAGGTGATGCGCAATATCGTGCTGCCTTACACCCGCGTCGGCGTCATCGGCGGCATCATGCTGGGGCTGGGGCGTGCGCTGGGCGAGACCATGGCGGTCACCTTCGTCATCGGCAACGCCAACCGCATCAATGGCAGCCTGTTCGCACCCGGCACCTCGATTGCCTCGACCCTGGCCAACGAATTCGGCGAAGCCGACCCCGGCCTGCATATCGCCTCCCTGTTCGCGCTGGGCCTGGTGCTGTTCGTCATCACCTTTGTCGTGCTGGCGATCTCGCGCTGGCTGATCAGCCGCAGCATGGGCTCGGAGGGGCTGTAAATCATGATGAGCCTCTATACCCGCCGCATCTGGATCAATCGCATCGGCATCACCCTGTCCATGCTGGCGATGAGCCTGGGCCTGATCGCGCTGCTGTGGATTTTGTTTACCCTGTTTTCCAAGGGGTTTGCCGCGCTGAGTTGGGATCTGTTCACCCAGGACACCCCGGCGCCCGGCTCCGAAGGCGGCGGCCTGCGCAACGCCATCGTCGGCAGCGGTCTCATCCTGCTGTTTTCCATGCTGATCGCGACTCCGATCGGTATTCTGGCTGGCATCTATCTGGCCGAATACGGGCGCGTCTCAAAATTTGCGTCGCTCACCCGCTTCATGACCGACATCATGTTGTCGGCGCCCTCCATCGTCATCGGCCTGTTCGTGTATGCCCTGTTCGTCGCCACCACTGGCGGTTTCTCCGGCTGGGCCGGCTCGCTGGCGCTGGCGCTGATCGCCATCCCGGTGGTGGTGCGCACCACCGAGAACATGCTCAAGCTGGTGCCGACCAGCCTGCGCGAAGCGGCGTTCGCGGTCGGCGCGCCGCGCTGGCAGGTGTCGCTCAAGGTGACGCTGCGTGCGGTCAAGTCGGGCGTGGTGACCGGCGTGCTGCTGGCCATGGCGCGCATCACCGGCGAAACCGCGCCGCTGCTGTTCACCGCGCTGAACAATCAGTTCTTCAGCACCAACATGGCGGAACCCATGGGCAACCTGCCGGTGGTCATCTTCCAGTTTGCGCTGAGCCCGTATGAAAACTGGGTCAACCTTGCCTGGGGCGGCGCGCTGCTGATCGCATTCCTGGTGCTGGCGGTCAACATCGCCGTGCGCGTCGTTTTCCGCGACAAAGACAAACGTTAATTTTTCCGGAGCTACGCTGTGCTCAATCAACCCCTGTCCGATCAAGCCATGAACACCGGCGAAGAGTCTGCATTGCAGGTCCGCAATCTGGATTTCTTCTATGGCGATTTCAAAGGTCTGATCAACGTCAACCTGGATATTGCCCACAAGAAAGTGACCGCCTTCATCGGGCCGTCCGGTTGCGGAAAGTCCACCCTGCTGCGCACCTTCAACCGCATGTACGACCTGTACCCGGGGCAGCGCGCCGAGGGCCAGATCCTGTTTCATGGCAAGAACCTGCTCGACAAGAGCCAGGACGTGAACTTGGTGCGGGCCAAGATCGGCATGGTGTTCCAGAAGCCGACGCCGTTCCCGATGACGATCTATGAAAACATTGCCTTCGGCGTGCGCCTGTACGAGCGCATGTCGAAAAGCGCCATGGACGATCGCGTGGAATGGGCGCTGAAGAAAGCCGCCCTGTGGGGCGAGGTGAAGGACAAACTGCAGCAAAGCGGACTGTCGCTGTCAGGTGGCCAGCAGCAGCGCCTGTGCATCGCGCGTGCGGTCGCCGTGAAGCCCGAGATCGTGCTGCTGGACGAGCCGACTTCGGCGCTGGACCCGATTTCAACCGCCAAGATCGAAGAGCTCATCAACGAACTGAAAAGCGATTACACCATCGCCATCGTCACCCACAACATGCAGCAGGCCGCGCGGATTTCGGACTTCACCGCGTTCATGTACCTGGGCGAACTCGTCGAGTTCAACGAGACGGCCACCATCTTCATGCGGCCGGGCAAGAAGCAGACCGAGGACTACATCACCGGTCGCTTCGGCTGAGCGTTTCGTCCCTTCGACGTGCCCGGCGGTTGACCGTCGGGCACGTTGCGCTTACCATCGCGCACTTTTGTTCGGCAGATTCCCATGCGCAAAAAGCTCGTAGCAGGTAACTGGAAAATGCACGGCAGCCTGGCTGAAAACGCCGCGCTGCTGGAAGCGCTCAAGCCCGCACTGGCCGGGATTGATGCGGTGGTATGCGTGCCGTTCCCCTATCTGGCGCAGGTGCAAACCGTGCTCGCAGGATCATCCATTGCCTGGGGGGCGCAAAACGTGTCCGAGCAGTCCAAGGGCGCGTTCACCGGTGAAGTCTCGACGTCCATGCTGCTCGATTTCGGCTGCAAGTACGTGATCGTCGGACATTCCGAACGGCGCAGTCTGTATGGTGAATCCGACGAACTGGTGGCAAAGAAATACATGGCCGCTCAGGCGGCCGGTTTGACCCCCATCCTGTGCGTCGGCGAATCGCTGCAGGAGCGCGAGTCGGGCATAACCGAAGCGGTCGTGGCGCGTCAACTCGATGCCGTGATCACCGCAGCGGGCGTCGCGTCGCTGGCCAAGGCGGTGGTGGCCTATGAGCCGGTGTGGGCGATCGGCACCGGTAAGACCGCCAGCCCGGAACAGGCGCAGGCCGTGCACGCCTTCATTCGCGGCAAGCTCGCCGCCCTTGATTCCAGCGTCGCCAACCAGCTGATTATTCAGTATGGGGGTAGCGTAAAGGCGGCAAATGCGGCAGAATTAATGGTTCAGCCCGATATCGACGGTGGTCTGATCGGCGGCGCTTCTCTGGTCGCTGATGAGTTCGTTGCGATATGCCGGGCCGCAGCCAAGTAAGAGTCTAAAAAACATGGAAACACTGGTCTGGGTCGTTCACATTATCGTTGCCATCGCCGTCATTGCCACGGTGCTGTTGCAGCATGGCAAGGGTGCGGATATGGGCGCGGCCTTCGGCAGCGGCTCTTCGGGCAGCTTGTTCGGCGCGACGGGATCCTCAAACTTCCTGAGCCGCAGTACGGCCGTTCTGGCAACCGTGTTTTTCCTTACCAGTCTGACGCTGGCTTATTTCGGTCTGCAGCAGCAGAAACCGACCAGCGTGCTGGATCGCACCGCGGTTCCAACGATGACGCAGCCCGCGGCGCCTGAGCAGATTCCGGGACAAGACGCAGGCTCCAAAGCGGCTGACATCCCGCAGTAACAAAGCAGCATCCCTTCGGGCGCAAGCCCTTTGGCCGACGTGGTGGAATTGGTAGACACGCTATCTTGAGGGGGTAGTGACCTAGGTCGTGCGAGTTCGAGTCTCGCCGTCGGCACCATCAAATTTCCTGATTCGTTCATTAATGAACGCTATCGCATAAGCATCTGATTATTAAGACAAAAGTACCAATTTTTGGGCTTGACAGTCGATGCTTTGCACCCATAAACTCCAGTCATAATTATTCAACAGCCTGAAACAGGCACAGACGGAGGAAACCGGTGCTGGAGAACTACCTCCCTATCCTATTGTTCATATTGGTCGGCCTTGCCTTTGGCATTGGCCCGATCATCGCAGGCGGCCTGCTGGCACCGCACCGCCCGGACAGCGAAAAGCTTTCCCCTTACGAATGCGGCTTCGAGGCTTTTGAAGACGCGCGTATGAAATTCGACGTGCGCTATTACCTCGTCGCCATTCTGTTCATTCTGTTCGATCTGGAAATTGCTTTCCTTTTCCCCTGGGCCATCGTGCTGGAAGAAATCGGCATGGCCGGCTTCGTGGCGATGATGGTATTTCTCGGCATCCTCGTCGTCGGTTTTATCTACGAGTGGATGAAGGGCGCCTTAGAGTGGGAATGAGTCGGTTATGAGCATCGAAGGCGTTCTCCAGCAGGGCTTTGTCACCACCAAGGCCGACCAGCTCATCAACTACATGCGTACCGGCTCGATGTGGCCGATGACCTTCGGTCTGGCGTGCTGTGCGGTGGAAATGATGCAGGCCGGCGCCTCGCGCTATGACCTCGACCGCTTCGGCATCGTGTTTCGGCCGAGCCCGCGCCAGTCCGACGTGATGATCGTCGCCGGTACGCTGTGCAACAAGATGGCGCCGGCGCTGCGCAAGGTTTACGACCAGATGGCCGAGCCGCGCTGGGTGATTTCCATGGGCTCGTGCGCCAACGGCGGCGGCTATTACCATTACTCGTACTCGGTGGTGCGCGGCTGCGACCGCATCGTGCCGGTCGACATCTACGTCCCCGGCTGCCCGCCCACGGCGGAAGCGCTTCTGTTCGGCATCATCCAGTTGCAGAACAAGATCCGCCGCACCAACACCATCGCCCGCTAACGCCACCATGCCCATGACGCTGGAGTCCTTGTCTATTGCTGTAAAAAACGCGCTTGGCGATTCGCTTGACGACGTCAGCGAACGTCTGGGTGAGCTCACCGTGGTGGTGAAGCCGCAAGGCTACGTCGCCACGATGACCGTGCTGCGCGACCATCCCGATTGCTACTTCGAGCAGCTGATCGATCTGTGCGGCATGGATTACTCCGACTATGGCGACGGCGCTGGCTTTAATCAGGACGGGGAGGGCGCGCGCTTTGCCGTGGTGACGCACCTGCTGTCGGTGACCAATAACCAGCGCCTGCGGGTGCGCGTATTCTGCCCCGAAGACGATCTTCCGGTTGTGCCCTCGGTGGTGGACATCTGGCCGTCGGCCAACTGGTTCGAGCGCGAGGCCTTCGACCTGTTCGGCATCGTGTTCGAGGGCCATCCCGACCTGCGCCGCATCCTCACCGACTATGGCTTCATCGGCCATCCCTTCCGCAAGGATTTCCCGCTGTCGGGCAACGTCGAGATGCGCTACGACCCGATCCAGCAGCGGGTGATTTACCAACCCGTGTCGATCGAGCCGCGCGAAATCGTGCCGCGCATCGTGCGCGACGAGAGCTACGGGGCAGGGCGCTAATGTCCCCGATTCAAATCAAAATGGCCCGCAACTACGCTAAATTAATGGGTGTCGTCCCGGAGCGTTCACATGGCTGAAATCCGGAACTACACCATGAACTTCGGTCCGCAGCATCCGGCCGCGCACGGCGTGCTGCGCCTGGTGCTGGAGCTCGACGGCGAGGTGATCCAGCGCGCCGATCCGCACATCGGCCTGCTGCACCGTGCCACCGAAAAGCTGGCCGAGCACAAGACCTTCATCCAGTCGGTGCCCTACATGGACCGCCTCGACTACGTGTCGATGATGGTCAACGAGCACGCCTACGTGATGGCGATCGAGAAGCTGTTGCAGATCGATGTGCCCGAGCGCGCGCAATACATCCGCGTGATGTTCGACGAAATCACCCGTGTGCTGAATCACCTGTTGTGGCTGGGCGCCCATGCGCTCGACGTCGGCGCGATGACCGTGTTCCTGTATGCCTTCCGCGAGCGCGAAGACCTGATGGACTGCTACGAGGCGGTGTCCGGCGCGCGCCTGCATGCGGCCTATTACCGTCCCGGCGGCGTCTACCGCGACCTGCCCGACACGATGCCGCAGTATTCGGCGCAGCACACCCGCAACGAAGCGACCATGAAGTCGATGAACGCCAACCGCCAGGGTTCGCTGCTCGACTTCATCGAGGATTTCACGAATCGCTTCCCGACCTATGTCGACGAATACGAAACGCTGCTGACCGACAACCGCATCTGGAAGCAGCGCACCGTCGGCATCGGCGTGGTCTCGCCCGAGCGCGCCAAGGCGCTGGGCTTCACCGGCCCGATGCTGCGCGGCTCCGGCGTCGAATGGGACCTGCGCAAGAAGCAGCCCTACGAAGTCTACGACCGCATGGATTTCGACATCCCGGTGGGCACCAACGGCGACTGTTACGATCGCTACCTGGTGCGCATCGAGGAGATGCGCCAGTCCAACCGCATCATCAAGCAGTGCGTCGACTGGCTGCGTAAGCATCCGGGGCCGGTCATCGTGGAAAACCACAAGGTCGCGCCGCCGTCGCGCATCGACATGAAGCAGAACATGGAAGAGCTGATCCACCACTTCAAGCTCTTCACCGAGGGCATGCACGTGCCGGCCGGCGAAGCCTACGCTTCGGTCGAGCATCCCAAGGGCGAGTTCGGCATCTACCTGGTGTCGGACGGCGCCAACAAACCCTATCGTTTGAAAATCCGCGCGCCGGGCTATGCGCATCTGGCGGCGCTCGATGAAATGAGCCGCGGCCACATGATCGCCGACGTCGTCGCCATCATCGGCACGCAGGATATCGTTTTCGGGGAGATCGACCGCTGATGGCCAACCCTGATATGGACACCCTGCGGCTGTCGCCGGAATCGCTCGCGTTGATCGACGTCGAAGTGGCCAAGTATCCCGCTGACCAGAAGCAGTCGGCGGTGATGGGCGCGCTGCGCATCGCGCAGTCGGAGAAGGGCTGGCTGAAGCCCGAGCTGATCGAATACGTCGCCGACTACCTCGAGATGCCGGCCATCGCTGCCTACGAGGTCGCGACCTTCTACAACATGTACGACACCCAGCCGGTGGGCCGTCACAAGATCACCCTGTGCACCAACTTGCCGTGCGCGCTGATGGGGGCGGGAGAGATCGCCGAACACCTGAGGCAGAAGCTCGGCATCGGCTTTGGCGAAACCACCGAGGACGGCCGCTTTACGCTGAAAGAGGGCGAGTGCATGGGCGCCTGCGGCGATGCGCCGATGTGCCTGCACAATAACCACACCATGCACACCCATCTCACCCCTGAGAAGGTGGACGAGATGCTGGACAAGCTGAAATGAGCCTGCTCAAGCCCACCCCCAAAGTCTGCAGCTGGACGCAGGAACTCGACAACCCGGGTTCACTGGCGACCTATGTCGCGAACGGCGGCTACCAGGCATTGCGCCGAATCGTCACCGAGACGGTGCCGGGCGACGATATCATTGCCGAACTGAAGACCAGCGCGCTGCGCGGGCGTGGCGGCGCGGGCTTCCCGACGGGCCTGAAGTGGAGCTTTATGCCGCGCGCGTTCCAGGGCGACAAGTACATCGTCTGCAACAGCGACGAGGGTGAGCCGGGCACCTTCAAGGACCGCGACATCCTGCGCTACAACCCGCACCAGCTGATCGAGGGCATGGCGATCGCCGGCTACGTGCTGGGTGCGAAGGTCGGCTACAACTACATCCACGGCGAGATTTGGGACTGCTACGAGATCTTCGAAGCGGCGCTGAAGGAAGCGCGCGAAGCCGGCTATCTGGGCGACAAGCTGTTTGGCACCGACTTTGGCTTCCAGCTGCACGCCCATCACGGCTACGGCGCCTACATCTGCGGCGAGGAAACCGCGCTGCTCGAATCGATCGAGGGCAAGAAGGGCCAGCCGCGCTTCAAGCCGCCGTTCCCGGCGAGCTTCGGCCTCTACGGCAAGCCGACCACCATCAACAACACCGAGACGCTGGCCTCGGTGCCGTGGATCATGCAGCACGGCGGCCAGGCCTTCCTCGAACTCGGCAAGCCCAACAACGGCGGCTCCAAGCTGTTCTCGGTGTCGGGCCATGTGAACAATCCGGGCAACTTCGAAGTGCCGCTCGGCACGCCGTTTTCCGAACTGCTGGCGATGGCGGGCGGGGTGCGCAACGGGCACAAATTGAAAGCCGTGATTCCCGGCGGATCGTCGGCCCCGGTGCTTCCTGCAGACATCATGATGGATTGCACCATGGACTTCGACTCCATCGCCAAGGCCGGCTCCATGCTGGGCTCGGGCGCGGTCATCGTCATGGACGAGACCGTGTGCATGGTGCGCGCGCTGGAGCGCCTGTCGTATTTCTATTTCGAGGAATCGTGCGGCCAGTGCACGCCGTGCCGCGAGGGCACCGGCTGGATGTACCGCATCATCCACCGCATCGAACACGGCGAGGGCCGGCCGGAAGATCTGGAACTGCTGAACAGCGTGGCGGGCAGGATCGGTGGCCACACCATCTGCGCGCTGGGCGACGCCGCGGCAATGCCGGTGCAGAGCTTCCTCAAGCATTTCGGCGACGAGTTCGCGTACCACGTCGAACACAGAAAGTGCATGGTCTGATCAGATGGCTACCTTGAATATCGAAATTGACGGCAAGGCGCTCGAGGTCGAGAGCGGCAAGACCATCATGGATGCGGCCAACGCGGCCGGCATCACCATTCCGCATTTCTGTTACCACAAGAAGCTGTCGATCGCGGCCAACTGCCGCATGTGCCTGGTGCAGGTGGAAAAGGCGCCGAAGCCCCTGCCGGCCTGCGCTACCCCGGTGACCGATGGCATGAAGGTGCAGACCCGCTCCGAATATGCGATCAACGCGCAGAAGAGCGTGATGGAGTTCCTGCTCATCAACCATCCGCTTGACTGCCCGATCTGCGATCAGGGCGGCGAATGCACGCTGCAGGATCTGGCCGTGGGTTACGGCGGCTCGTCCTCGCGCTACCAGGAACTCAAGCGCGTGGTGCGCGAGAAGAACCTCGGCCCGCTGATTGCCACCGACATGACGCGCTGCATCCACTGCAGCCGCTGCGTGCGTTTCGGTCAGGAAATCGCCGGCATTATGGAACTCGGCATGCCCGGACGCGGTGAGCACACCGAGGTGATGCCCTTCCTCGAAAGCCAGGTGGCTTCCGAACTGTCGGGCAACGTCATCGACCTGTGCCCGGTTGGCGCGCTCACCAGCAAGCCCTTCCGCTACAGCGCGCGCAGCTGGGAGCTGTCGCGCCGACACTCAATCAGCCCGCACGACAGCCTCGGCTCCAACCTTGAAGTCCACGTCAAGGACAACAAGGTGATGCGCGTGATTCCGCGCGAGAACGAGGACGTCAACGAATGCTGGCTCGCCGACCGCGACCGCTTCTCCTACCAGGGTCTGAATACGGCTGAGCGGCTAACCCAGCCGATGGTCAAGCAGAACGGCCAGTGGGTCGAGACCACCTGGCAGGCCGCGCTGGAATTCGTCGCTGACAAGCTGAAGGCCATTCCCGCCAGCGAGATTGGCGCGCTGTCGACGCCCTATCGTCCGGCTGAAGAACTGTTCCTGCTGCAGAAGCTGATGCGTGGACTGGGCAGCGGCAACGTCGACCATCGCCTGCGCCAGTCCGACTTCTCGCTCGACGACAAGGCGCAGGGCGGTTTCTGGCTAGGCATGCCGGTTACCTATATGTCGCGGCTCAACCGCATGCTGGTCGTCGGCTCCAACCTGCGCAAGGACCACCCGCTGATGGCGCACCGCATTCGCGAATCGGTGCGCTGGTACGGCGAACTCAACCTCATCAACGCGGCGGAAGATGAATTCCTCGGCAAGGTGCACGCCAAGCGCATCGTCGCGCCGTCGCAACTGGCCGACGCCCTGGCGGGCGTATGCGTCGCCCTGGCTGATTTGAAAAACCTGCCGGTGCCGGCCATCGCCGCGCACGGGGTGGCCGACGACACCGCGAAGAAAATGGCGGCGAGCATTGCCGGCGGCGAGACGCGCGCGGTCTTCCTCGGCAACATGGCGCAGCACCATCCAAGCTACGCGCAGATTCACGCCTTGGCGCAGGACGTGGCAAAACTTGCCGGCGCCAGCTTCGGCGTGCTGGGCGAAGCCGCCAACAGCGTCGGTGCGGTGGCGGTGGGTGCGGTACCGTGTCGCGGGCCGCTCGGCCAAGCGGCGGTGCAAGGCCTGAACGCAAAGCAGATGCTGGACAAGCCGCTGCGCGCCTACCTGTTGCTGGGTGTCGAAGCCGAACTCGATACGCACGACCCGGTCACCGCCATGGCCAGCCTCGATGCGGCCGAGTTCGTCGTGATGATGTCGCCTTACAAGGGCAAGTCGCTGGACTACGCCGACGTGCTGTTGCCGATTGCGCCGTGGACCGAAACTTCCGGAACCTTCATCAACACCGAAGGCCGTGTGCAGGGCTTCAGTGCGGTGGTGAAGCCGCAGGGCGAAACCCGTCCGGCGTGGAAGGTGCTGCGCGTGTTGGGCAACCTGCTGGGCCTGGCCGGGTTCGACCACAATGACTCAAAAGACGTGCTGCGCGATGCACTGGGCGATACGCCGACCGGCAACGTGCAGGGCTTCCTCAGCAATGAAGTGGCGGGCGTGACGCCGATGCCGCAGCAAGCCATCACCGGCCTGGAGCGGGTCGCCGAAGTGCCGATCTATCAGACCGATGCCGTGGTGCGCCGTTCACCCTCGCTGCAGATGACGCAGGACGCCGCGCTGCCGGTGGCGCGCATGCACAGCGCGCTGATTGCCAAGCTGGGTCTGACGGAAAATGGCCGCGTCTCGGTGCGCCAGACGGCCAGCGCGTTGACGCTGAAAGTCCAGCGTGACGACCTGCTGCCGGAGAACTGCGTGCGCATTCCGAGTGGCCATCCGCTGACGGCGGGGTTGGGCCCGATGTTCGGACCGATCACGGCGGAGGCGGTGTGATGGAAGGACTCAACGTGGACTGGGCCGCCATTCAAACCGTCGTCTGGACGCTGGTCAAGATCCTGGCGCTGGTGGTGCCGTTGATGCTGGGCGTCGCCTACCTGACCTATGCGGAGCGCAAGATCATCGGCTGGATGCAGGTGCGCATCGGCCCCAACCGCGTGGGCTATCTGGGCCTGCTGCAGCCGATTGCCGACGGACTGAAGCTGATGATGAAAGAAATCATCATCCCGTCCGGCGCCAACAAGAGCCTGTTCATTCTCGGCCCCATCCTCGCCATTGCCCCGGCGCTGGCGGCGTGGGCGGTGATCCCGTTCACCGACACCCTGGTGCTGGCCAACATCAACGCCGGCCTGCTGTACGTAATGGCGATCACCTCGATGGGCGTCTACGGCGTCATCATCGCCGGTTGGGCGTCCAACTCGAAATACGCCTTCCTCGGCGCGATGCGCTCGGCGGCGCAAATCGTGTCCTACGAGATCGCCATGGGCTTCGCCCTGGTCGGCGTGCTGATGGCCGCGCAGTCGCTCAACCTCATCGACATCGTGCAGGGGCAGTCGGGCGGCCTGCATCAGTGGTATATCTGGCCTCTGTTCCCGCTTTTCCTCGTTTACCTGATTTCGGGCGTCGCCGAGACCAACCGCGCACCCTTTGACGTCGCCGAGGGCGAATCCGAGATCGTCGCCGGCTTCCACGTGGAATATTCCGGCATGGCCTTCGCCGTGTTCTTCCTCGCCGAATACGCCAACATGATCCTGATCGCCGCGCTCACCACGCTGATGTTCCTTGGCGGCTGGCTGTCGCCGGTGAGCTTCCTGCCGGACGGCATCGTCTGGTGGCTGCTGAAGACCGGCTTCGTGCTGTTCCTCTTCCTGTGGTTCCGCGCCACCTTCCCGCGCTATCGCTATGACCAGATCATGCGTCTGGGCTGGAAGGTGTTCATTCCCATCACCATCGTCTGGATCGTCGTCGTCGGCGCCATGATGCAGACGCCGTATGGTTATCTCTTCCATTGAGCGCGCCATGAGACGGATCACGAATTTCTTCGGCAGCCTGCTTTTGATCGAATTGCTGCGCGGCATGATGCTCACCGGGCGTCACCTGTTCGCGCGCAAGATCACGGTGCAGTTTCCGGAAGAGAAGACCCCGCAATCGCCACGTTTCCGCGGCCTGCACGCGCTGCGCCGCTATCCCAACGGGGAGGAGCGCTGCATCGCCTGCAAGCTGTGCGAGGCGGTCTGCCCGGCATTGGCCATCACCATCGAATCGGAAAAGCGCGACGACGGTACCCGTCGCACCACGCGCTACGACATCGATCTGACCAAGTGCATCTTCTGCGGTTTTTGCGAGGAGTCCTGCCCGGTTGATTCCATCGTCGAGACCCGCATCCTCGAATACCACGGCGAAAAGCGCGGCGACCTCTATTACACCAAGCCCATGCTGCTCGCCATCGGCGACAAGTATGAAGAACAGATCGCGAAAGACCGCGCAGCCGACGCGAAGTACCGATAAAAAATGACCTACACGACCGCGATTTTCTATTTCTTCGCCGCCATCCTGGTGTTCGCCGGGTTGCGCGTGATCACCGCCCGCAACCCGGTGCACGCCGCGCTGTTTCTGGTGCTGGCCTTCTTTACCGCGGCGGGCCTGTGGATGCTGCTGGAGGCCGAGTTCCTCGCCATTGTCCTGGTGCTGGTCTACGTCGGCGCGGTGATGGTGCTGTTCCTGTTCGTGGTGATGATGCTTGATATCAACCTGGACAAACTGCGCGAAGGCTTCTGGGATTACCTGCCCATTGCGGGTTTCGTCGCGGTGCTGCTGATGATCGAAATGGCGCTGATCCTCGGCGGCCGGCATTTCGGACTTGACATGATGGGCGCGCCCGAACCGCATCCGGCCGACTACAGCAACACCAAGGAACTCGGGCGGCTGATTTATACCGACTATGTCTACGCCTTCGAACTCGCCGCAGTGATCCTGCTGGTCGCCATCGTCGCCGCCATCGCGCTGACGCTGCGCCGCCGCAAGGACAGCAAGTACATCGACCCCGCCGATCAGGTGAAGGTGAAGCGCAATGACCGACTGCGCATCGTCAAGATGCAGTCTGAGAAGAAGCCCGGGGTCGGGGCTCAGGATTCAGGAGGGGAGGGCGCGTGATTTCCTTGTCGCATTACCTGGTGCTGGGCGGCATCCTGTTTTCCATCGCCGTCCTGGGGATATTCCTCAACCGCAAGAACGTCATCGTGCTCCTGATGGCGATCGAGCTGATGCTGCTGGCGGTGAACATGAACTTCATCGCGTTTTCGCATTACCTCGGCGACATCCACGGACAGATCTTCGTCTTCTTCATCCTCACCGTGGCCGCGGCGGAGTCCGCCATCGGCCTGGCGATCCTGGTGGTGCTGTTCCGCAACCTGCACACGATCAACGTCGATGACCTCGACCACCTGAAAGGTTGATGCGGATGGACATGCAGACGCTCTACCTTATCGTGCCGCTGGCGCCGCTGTTCGGCGCGATCGTTGCTGGCCTGTTTGGCCGCCTCGTCGGCCGCACCGGTGCCCATGTCGTCACCATCGCTGGCGTGGCGGTGTCGTTCATCGCCTCGGTGCTGGTGTTCCAGGACGTGCTCGCCGGCCATACCTACAACGGCACGGTCTACACCTGGATGGTGCTGGGCGACCTCAGATTCGAGGTCGGCTTCCTGATCGATTCCCTCACCGCGATGATGATGCTGGTCGTCACCTTCGTCTCGCTGATGGTGCACATCTACACCATCGGCTACATGCACGACGACCCCGGCTACCAGCGCTTCTTCTCGTACATCTCGCTGTTCACCTTCTCGATGCTGATGCTGGTGATGAGCAACAACTTCCTGCAGTTGTTCTTCGGTTGGGAAGCGGTCGGCCTCGTCTCCTATCTCTTGATCGGCTTCTGGTACAACAAGGAAACCGCGATCTATGCCAACCTCAAGGCCTTCCTGGTCAACCGGGTGGGCGACTTCGGTTTCATTCTCGGCATCGGCCTGGTGCTGGCCTACTTCGGTTCGCTCGACTACGCCACCGTGTTCGCCAAGGCACCGTCGCTCGCCAATGAGACCATCACCCTGTGGCCGGATGCGCCGTGGATGCTGATGACCGTGATCGGCATCCTCCTGTTCATCGGCGCCATGGGCAAATCGGCGCAGTTCCCGCTACACGTCTGGCTGCCCGACTCGATGGAAGGCCCGACGCCGATTTCCGCGCTGATCCACGCCGCGACGATGGTGACCGCCGGCATCTTCATGGTGGCGCGCATGTCGCCGCTGTACGAGCTGTCCGACGTGGCGCTCAGCTTCATCATGGTCATCGGCGCGATCACCGCGCTGTTCATGGGCTTCCTTGGCATCGTGCAGAACGACATCAAGCGCGTGGTGGCCTACTCGACGCTGTCGCAGCTCGGCTACATGACGGTGGCGCTTGGTGCCTCGGCCTATTCGGTCGCGGTGTTCCACCTGATGACGCACGCTTTCTTCAAGGCGCTGCTGTTCCTGGCTGCCGGTTCGGTCATCATCGCCATGCACCACAACCAGGACATCCGCTATATGGGCGGCCTGAAGAAGTACATGCCGATTACCTGGATTACCTCGCTGATCGGCTCGCTGGCGCTGATCGGCACGCCCTTCCTGTCGGGCTTCTATTCCAAGGAAACCATCATCGAGGCGGTAAAGTTCTCCAACCTGCCGGTGGCCGACCTCGCCTACTGGGCGGTGCTGATCGGCGTGTTCGTCACGGCCTTCTATTCCTTCCGCATGTACTTCCTGGTGTTCCACGGCAAGGAGCGCTTCCATAACGCGCACCATCACGACGATGCCAGCCACGGACAGGACGATCACGGCCACGGCGGCACGCCTCACGAGACGCCGTGGGTGGTGACCGGCCCGCTGCTGGCGCTGGCGTTGCCTTCGCTGGCGATCGGCTATATGACCGTGGAAGCCATGCTATACGGCGACTTCTTCGGCAGCGCGATCTACGTCGCCGACCGCCATCCGGTGATGGTCGAGCTCAACCAGCACTTCCACGGCGCGGCGGCGATGGGTCTGCACGCCGTGATGACGCTGCCGTTCTGGCTGGCCGCGGCCGGCGTGGGCCTGGCGGCATTTTTCTACCTCAAGCGCCCGGATATTCCGGCAGCGATCGCGCAGCGCTTCCAGTTCCTGCACCAGATGCTGCTCAACAAGTACTGGTTCGACGAGCTCTACAGCTGGGTGTTCGCCAAGGGTGCGCGCTTTCTCGGCGGTTTCCTGTGGCGGCGCGGCGACCAGAACGTGATCGACGGCTTCTTCGTCAATGGTTCGGCGCATCTGGTCGAACGCTTCTCGCGCCTGGTCAAGGCTTTCCAGTCCGGCTACATCTACCACTACGCGTTTGCCATGCTGATCGGGGTGTTCGCCCTGGTGACCTGGTTCGCGCGGCTCAACTGACCCATGGATTCCATTCTTTCCCTCGTCATCTGGGTGCCCATCCTCGCGGGCGTCGCAGTGCTCGCCACCGGTTCCGACCGCAACGCCATGCTTGCCCGCTGGGTTGCGCTGGCTGGCGCGTTGCTGGGATTCATCGTCGCTATCCCGCTGGTCACCGGCTTCGACACCGGCACCTCGGCGATGCAGTTCGTCGAAAAGGCCGCCTGGATCCCGGCGTTCAACATTCATTACCACCTCGGTGTCGATGGCATCTCGATGCCGCTGATCCTGCTGAACAGCTTCATCACCGTGCTGGTGGTCATCGCCGGCTGGCAGGTGATCCAGGACAAAGTCGCGCAGTACATGGCGGCCTTCCTCATCATGTCCGGCCTCATCAACGGCGTGTTCGCCGCGCTCGACGGCATCCTGTTCTATGTCTTCTTCGAAGGCATGCTGATCCCGCTGTACCTGATCGTCGGCGTGTGGGGCGGGCCGAACCGGGTGTATGCCGCGTTCAAGTTCTTTCTCTACACCCTGCTCGGTTCGCTACTGATGCTGGTGTCGATGATTTATCTCTACTTCCAGTCGGGCGGCAGCTTCGACATCCAGACCTGGCACACCACCACGCTCGGCCTCACCGCGCAGTCGCTGATGTTCTTCGCCTTCCTGCTCGCTTTCGGGGTCAAGGTGCCGATGTGGCCGGTGCACACCTGGCTGCCCGATGCCCACGTCGAGGCGCCCACCGGCGGCTCGGTGGTGTTGGCGGCGATCACGCTGAAGGTCGGCGCCTACGGCTTTTTGCGCTTCATCCTGCCGATCTTGCCGGATGCCAGCCGTGAATACGCCTGGTTCGTCATCGCGCTGTCGTTGATCGCGGTCGCCTACATTGGTCTCGTCGCGCTGGCGCAGTCCGACATGAAAAAGCTCATCGCCTATTCGTCGATCGCGCACATGGGCTTCGTCACCCTCGGCTTCTTCATGTTCAATCCGCTCGGGGTCGAAGGCGGCCTGGTGCAGATGATCTCGCACGGCTTCGTCTCGGCCGCGCTGTTCCTCTGCATCGGCGTCATGTACGACCGCCTGCATTCGCGCCAGATCAAGGACTACGGCGGCCTGGTCAACAAGATGCCGGTATTCGCCGCCTTCTTCATGCTGTTCGCCATGGCCAACGCTGGCCTGCCCGCAACCAGCGGCTTCGTCGGCGAATTCATGGTCATCATGGCGGCTGCCCAGGTCAATTTCTGGTTCGCCTTCGTCGCCGCCACCACGCTGATCTTCGGCGCCGCCTATACGCTGTGGATGTACAAGCGCGTTGTGTTCGGCGCCGTCACCAATCCCCGCGTCGAGGAGATGACCGACGTCAACGCGCGTGAAATCCTGCTGCTCGGCGTGCTCGCCGTCTGCGTGCTGGGCATGGGCCTCTATCCCAAGCCGTTCACCGACGTCATGCATGTGTCGGTGGTCGACCTGTTGGCGCACGTCGCCCAAAGCAAACTGCCTTAAGGTTCCAAGATGAGCGACTTCCTTACGCTATTCGCCCCCGCGCTGCCCGAGATCTTCGTGCTGGTGATGGTGTCGCTGATCCTGGTGATCGATGCCGCCGTCGGTGACAGCAAACGCTACATCGCCTACGTGCTGTCTCTGGTCACCGTGATCGGCGCAGCCTTCCTCACCGCGCGCGATTTCTCCACCATGCCGGTGCTGGCGCTGGGCGGTCTATTCATCGACGATCCGCTGTCGGACATCCTGAAGCTGTTCCTCTATCTGACCGTCGCCGTGGTGATGGTGTACTCGCGCGACTACCTGCGCCAGCGCGGGCTCTACAAGGGCGAATTCTTCGTGCTCGCGCTGTTTGCGCTCTTGGGCATGATGGTGATGGTGTCGGCCAGCCATTTCCTCACGCTTTATCTCGGTCTCGAACTGCTGTCGCTGTCGCTCTATGCCATGGTCGCGCTGCAGCGCGATTCCAGCGTGGCGACCGAAGCGGCGATGAAATACTTCGTCCTGGGCGCGCTGGCGTCCGGCATGCTGCTCTACGGCATGTCGATGATCTACGGCGTCACCGGTTCGCTGGCGCTGGCCGACATTGCGCAAATTCTGGCCGACGGTACCGATCTGCGCATTCCGCTGGTGTTCGGCATCGTCTTCATCGTCGCCGGTCTGGCGTTCAAACTGGGTGCCGTGCCGTTCCACATGTGGGTGCCCGACGTCTATCACGGCGCCCCGACGGCGATGACGCTGTTCATCGGCACAGCGCCGAAGATCGCCGCTTTCGCCTTCGTCGTACGCATCCTGGGGCAGGGGTTGGAATCACAGGTGGCCGAATGGCGCGACATGCTGGTGATCCTGGCGGTGCTGTCGATGGCGGTTGGCAACATCGCGGCCATCGCGCAGACCAACCTCAAGCGCATGCTGGCCTACTCGACCATCTCGCACATGGGCTTCATGCTGCTGGGCATCCTGGCCGGTTCGCAGAACGGCTATGGCAGCGCCATGTTCTACGTGCTGGTGTACGCGCTGATGAGCCTGGGCGGCTTCGGCATGATCCTCTTGCTGTCGCGCGCCGGCTTCGAGGCCGACAAGCTCGACGATTTCAAGGGCCTCAACCGCCGCAGTCCGTGGTTCGCCTTCCTGATGCTGCTGCTGATGTTCTCCATGGCCGGGGTGCCGCCCACGGTCGGCTTCTACGCCAAGCTGTCGGTGCTGCAGGCCGTGGTCGAGATCGGCTATGTGTGGCTGGCGGTGGCGGCGGTGCTGTTCTCGCTGATCGGCGCGTTCTACTACCTGCGCATCGTCAAGCTGATGTATTTCGACCCACCGCACGACACCGAGGCGATTTCCGCCTGTCCCGACGCGCGTATTATCATGTCGGCCAATGGCCTGGCTGTGTTGGCGCTCGGCATCCTGCCGCAGCCGCTGATGACGATATGCGTGCACGCCATCGGCGCATCGTTCTAGCCTTCAATCTTTGAACCAAACCATGCCGGAGCAGGTCTGCTCCGGCGTTGCCCTGTATTAGGATTCATCGTGAACCTCGACTCTCCTACCTTCCTGCTTCACTTTTCCACCCTGCTGCTGCTGGTTCTGGCGTTCATCGCTGCCAACCTGCCGTTCCTGGTCGGGCGAATCTTTTTCGTCGTCAAACCCAAAAGCGGCAGCAAGTCCTTTGCCTGGCGGTTGCTGGAACTGATCGTGCTGTTTTTCGTGGTCGGCGGCATTGCGATGCTGCTGGAAGGCAATCTGGGTCCGATCCACAAGCAGAACTGGGAGTTCTACGCAGTCAATGCCTCGCTGTTTGTGGTGTTTGCCTATCCGGGCTTCGTTTACCGCTACCTGTGGCGCCGGCGCGGCGTATAACCGGCATGGACACCCTACTGGAGTTCAGCCTGCGCGGCGAGCACGTCGCGCTGTGCGACCTGTTGAAGCTCACCGGCATCGCCGACAGCGGCGGGCAGGGCAAGCTCATGATCGCCAACGGCGAAGTGACCGTGGACGGCCAGCCCGAAAGCCGCAAGACAGCAAAAATCAGGGCGGGCCAAACCGTGCGGTGCCTGGGACGGACGATCCGGGTGGTGGCGGCCGCGGCCTAAAGAAAGCAGAAGACAAAGCGGCCGGAATCGAACTCCACCGCCAGCCGCGCTCCGCGGTTCTCCGCATAGTCCCACGAGCCCTTGGTGGCGCAGCCGATGTGGCATTCGCTCACGCCAGCCGGCGATTCGAGATCGCGTTCGCGGTCATACCAGCTCAACAACATCGTGTCGTCGCCCAGTTGCTGCTGGGCGATGCGTGTGGCCAGCTTCAGCGCGGTGTTGAAGTCGATGCCGAGTTCGGTGGTGTCCAGGCGCAGGGTTTTCATGGCGACGTCTACATCAAGGCTTTCAACGCGCCTGCCTTCATAAATGCGCTTTCAGCGCGCCAGACTTTCATAAATGCGCTTTCAGCGCATAGAGCATATCCAGCGCCGCCTTCGGGGTAAGCGTGTCGGGGTCAAGTTCGCGCAGCTGGTCGAGCGCGGGGTGAGGCGGCGGTTCGTCGTTGGGCAGATGCGCGGCGAACAGATCGCCCTGCGGGCCCGGCTGCAATTGCGCGTCCTCGAGTTCGCGCAGGTGGCGGCGCGCGGCGACGATCACTGGACTGGGCACGCCGGCGAGCCGCGCGACCTGGATTCCGTAGCTCTGCGAGGCGGGGCCTTCTTCCACCGCGTGCAGGAACACCAGGCCGGAACCGTGTTCCTTGGCGTCGAGATGCACGTTGACGAGCTGCTTGAACTCGTTGGCCAGCTGGGTCAGTTCAAAATAATGCGTCGCGAACAGGGTGAAGGCGCGGGTGGCGGTGACCAGATGGCGTGCCACCGCCCACGCCAGCGCGAGTCCGTCGAAGGTAGAGGTGCCGCGGCCGATTTCGTCCAGCAAAACAAGACTGTTCGCGCTGGCGTTGTGCAGGATGTGCGCGGTCTCGGTCATCTCGACCATGAAGGTCGAGCGGCCGCCCGCCAAATCATCTGAAGCGCCGATGCGGGTGAAGATCTGGTCGACGTCGCCGATCTTCGCCGAGTTGGCCGGCACCCACAGGCCGCAGCAGGCCAGGAGCGTCACCAGCGCCACCTGCCGCATGTAGGTCGATTTGCCGCCCATGTTGGGGCCGGTGATGAGCAGCATCTGGCGGCTGCGGCTGAGTGTCACGTCGTTGGGGATGAAGTGGTCGACCTGCGCTTCCACCACCGGATGGCGGCCGCCGCGGATGACGATGCCAGGCTCTTCGCTGTACTCGGGTGGGTTGAGCCTGAGCGTGCCGGCGCGTTCGGCCTGGCTCGCCAGCACGTCGAGCTCGGCCAGCGCGGCGGCGATCTTAAGCAGGTCCGGCACGTGCGGCGTCAGCGACTCCAGCAAGGCCTCGAACAACGCCTTTTCGCGTGCCAGCGCGCGGTCCTGGGCAGACAGCGCCTTGTCCTCGAAGGCCTTGAGTTCCGGCGTGATGTAGCGCTCGGCGTTCTTCAGCGTCTGGCGCCGGCGGTAGTCGTCGGGCACCGGCACCTTGTCCGCCTGCGCACGGCTGACCTCGATGTAGAAGCCGTGCACCTTGTTGTATTCGACCTTGAGCGTGGCGATGCCCGAGCGAGCGCGTTCGCGACTTTCCAGTTCGAGCAGGAAGGCGCCGGCGTCGCGCGTCAGCGCGCGCAGCTCGTCGAGATCGGCATCGTAACCGTCGGCAATCACGCCGCCTTCGCGCAGCACGCTGGCCGGCTCGGGCTGGATCGCGCGCGCCAGCAGGGTGCGCAGGTCGGGACGGGCGGCCAGCGCGGCTTGCAGCGCCGTCAGACGGGCGCGGTCATCGGGCAGCGCTGCAGCGAGCTCGGGTAGCAGCGCCAGCGTGTCGCGCAGGCCGGATAGATCACGCGGCCGTGCATTTTTCAGTGCGATACGGCCGCTGATGCGCTCGACGTCGGCACAGCTTTTCAGCAGCCGGGTGAGGCTGGTGGCGGTGTCGGGCCGTTCGGCCAGCACGCCGATGGCATCGCGCCGCCGGGTCAGGATGTCGCGGTCGCGCAGCGGATGGTGCAGCCAGTGGCGCAGCAGGCGCGTCCCCATGCCGGTGGCGGTGGTGTCGAGCACCGACAGCAGCGTCGGCGCCGCTTCGCCGCGCAGGGTTTCGGTGAGTTCCAGATTGCGCCGGGTGGCGGCGTCGAGTTGCACGAAATCGCTGTCGCGCTCGGCCTGGATGGACTGGATGTGCGGCAGCGCGGTGCGCTGGGTGGTCTGGATGTAGTCGAGCAGGGCGCCGGCGGCGGCGATGGCGAGCGGCAGATCGGCCACGCCGAAGCCGGCCAGATCGCGGCTGCCGAGTTGCTGCGCCAGGCGAGTCTGCGCACCGGCTGTGTCGAACTGCCACGGCGCCAGCCGCCGTACCGCGCAAGGCGCGCCATTGAGTGCTAAGTCGTCGGGGGCCAGGATTTCCGCCGGCCGGATGCGTGCGAGGAGGGCAGGCAGGGCTGCCGCATCAACCTCGGTGACCTGAAAACGTCCGGCAGCGAGATTGAGCCAGGCCACGCCGACTGCTTCAGCACTTGGTGCGACGGCCAGGATCAGCGTGTCGCGCGTCTCGTCGAGCAGGCCGGAATCGGTCAGCGTGCCCGGCGTCACGATGCGCGCCACCTGCCGATCGACCGGGCCTTTGGATGTTGCGGGGTCGCCCACCTGCTCGGCGATCACCACCGATTCGCCCAGCTTCAAGAGCCGCGCCAGATACTGCTCGGCGCTGTGATAGGGCACGCCGGCCATCTTGATCGGCTCGCCAGCCG
>Ga0208244_100237_pt1 | contig 65215 bp, 56 predicted proteins | sample SubbioCR12Aug_5A_FD_184828 | JGI IMG/M metagenome (GOLD analysis project Ga0208244, IMG submission 184828) | Serpentinite rock and fluid subsurface biosphere microbial communities from McLaughlin Reserve, California, USA - CR12Aug_5A (SPAdes) | ecosystem: Environmental > Terrestrial > Deep... | reverse complement strand
ACTCTCAAACAGTGGCTCGTTGCAATATTCATGTCACAGCAAGCATATCAGTTGTTTTGGTTATTTAAAGAAAATGCTGTTATTATAAGAACTTAGCCAATTAAACCTAAACCCCAAAAAAGCTTGTCGAGAAATCCGGATTGTAAAATAAGTGCACTGGCAGCATGAAAGAGTGCCAGTATAGCCGATACCAATACAAATAGTGAGGATTGACGAATATTTTCCTTTTTCATAGGTTTATACTATAATAAACTAAAGATTTTCTATTAAAACCCTTGTTATCAAATATATTCCAAATAAAATCAAACCCACACCAGCAATCATATTCAATTTATGGATCATGCCCGGTGTAAAAAAGCGTTTGATGGAAAAAGCACCATAGGCTTTTATCAGGTCGCTGATGAGCACCACACTTAAAGTGCCGCCAAAAAAGACCACAAGTTGCTGTTCATTACCCCCGAAGCGTGCGCTGATACCCACTACCACACCAACCCAAAAGATCCATACAAATGGATTAACAATATTCATAAAGAAACCCTTGATAACGAATGTCAGCCAGTGTGGTCCGTTTACCTTTATAGGTACTTCCTCAGAATCAACAACTTCAGTTTGAACCTTTCGGCTGTATGTCACCAGACCGAAAATGATCAGTATTATTCCGCTTGAAAGCCCAAACCACAAGTAGTTACTTGGTTCAGTTACAATTTGTATGGCACCCATGAGGCACAGCACAACCATAAGAAGGTCGTTGAGAAAAATACCAAGAGCAAAAGCGGCAGCAGAACCAAAACCACGATGAATACTGGTTTGAACAAGCGAGAAAAATGCAGGGCCAAATCCAAAAAAAGTGGCAAGTGTGAGGCCGAGCAAAGCGCCTTCAAGAAATAGTGTCATCATGCTGTTAAGCCAGATTTGATTCTTTAAGGAATGTTTCCCATTCCTCAAGTCTTTGACCCTTTAACACCCTTGGGAATTTGTTGGCGCTTCCTTCCTTGCCCAGTTTTTTCATATAGTCATAGAATGCTCTTGTCGGAAGAATGGTAACAAAAACCTCTTTTATTGCTTCCATGCGTTCAACCATATAGTCATCGTTGAGTAGGCACAGATACTCATCAATTTTTACGGCAGCAAGTTTAGGATCAATGTCGCTGTCAGTTCCCAGAAACCAACGATGTGCAAACAGATTGTTGTAACGTATGCCCGCGACCGTAAATTCCCTGACATCAATGTTATACTCTTCCTGAAGCATTTCAATGGCTCTGTTCATGTTTTCCTGTGAAAGGTGTTCTCCGCAAAGACTAAGGTAGTGCTTGGTACGTCCGGTAATCACAATTTCACATTTGTTTACATCTGTAAACTTTATGGTATCTCCGATCATATAGCGCCATGTTCCGGCATTCGTCGAAAGCAACAGGGCGTATTCCTTATTGTTTTCTGCCTCTGAAAGCGTCAAAGTCTTTGGATTGGAATGAAGGTTGCCATCATCGTCAAAGTTAGTGCTGTCAAATGGGATAAATTCATAGTAAATTCCATTGTCCACAACCATTTGCATCCTTTTCACATCAAAACCGTTCTGATAGGCAATGTAACCTTCCGAAGCCAGATAGCTTTCGGAAAAAAGCATAGGTTTTCCAAAGAGTTTTTCAAAACTTTTGACATATGGTGCAAAAGAAACACCACTGTGTACATAAACTGTTAGATTTGGCCAGATATCATGTATTGTCTTCACATGATAATGTGCAATTATTCGCTCCATGAGTATCTGCACCCAGGCCGGAACTCCGACTATCACACCAATATCCCATGTTGGCGCACTTTTAACCATTTCATTAAGCTTGGTTGCCCAGTCAGGAGCTTTCGAGATTCGTTTGCCCGGTTTATAGAAATGCTGGAACCAAAAAGGAATATTACCGGTTGTAATACCTGACAAATCACCCGCATAATATGTTCCATTGTATTGAAGGTGTGTGCTGCCTCCAATCATTAAAATTCCCTTTTCATAAAACCGAACAGGAAAATTATACTTTGAGGCTGACACCAATTGCCTGATACTTGCCCGCTTTATCGAGGTCAGCATCTCGGAAGTTACCGGAATATGCTTGCTCGATGCTTCTGAGGTTCCCGAACTCAGGGCAAAATACTTCACTCTGCCAGGCCAGCTAACATAAGCCTCACCGTTTAAAGCCCTGTACCACCACTGTTTGTACATGCTGTTGTAATCAAAAACAGGTACCTTTTCCCTGAATGCCTCAACATAATTTTTCTTGTTCAATATGCCACTAAAATCATAATGCTCGCCAAAAGCTGTGAATTCTGCTTTTCTGAGAAGGCCTTTAAGTTGCTCTTTTTGAGCTTGTACGGGATTAATCCGTTGCTTTTTCAATGCGACGGGCATATTCCTCAGTTCGTAGGCTGTTTTAATTAATGTACCTAAAATGGGCATCGGGGATTTGGTTTAGTTCAGGCAAAAATATAAAAATATTCACCAAATAATTGCCTTATCAATGCATCAAAAAGGCTTCAATCGCTAATGTCTCTCTAAAGTAAAATCTATATCCTGAAAAATTCCTGAGGATGAATGTGCCTTTCTTCAAAACATTGTATTTCGGGAGTTCATCTGTTCTTATTCTTTAATTAATGGTTTATTGTGCTACAAAACGCCTGGTTTTATGCAACATATCTGTGTAATTTTTTCTTGTTGATATCGATTTTTTGCTGATTGGGTGTTGATTAGATTATATTTGTTCCGAAATTAATACACGCACAAATGAGAAACATTTTAACACTTTTTGTCAGCCTTTTCTTTTCTGTAACTGTAGTATCTCAAACCGTTCCAAATGCCGGTTTTGAAAATTGGGAAAATTTTGGCACTTATGAGAATCCTGTTTCGTGGAGTACTCCAAATCCTTTTACAGCCCTTGCTTCGGTTGTTGTTGTCAGCAAAAGTGAGGATGCTGTTTCCGGTAATTTTTCGGCCAAACTTGAAACCAAAATGCTTTTCGGTGGTTTTGCGTCACCGGGATTAATTACGCTGGCCAACTTCTTTGCTGATATTTTGACGGGCGATTTCAGCATCACTGGCGGAATAGCCTTACAAGACAAACCCGTGAAATTAAAAGGCTATTATAAATATTCAAGCATGATTGAAGACTCGGCTTTTGTACAGGCTTACAACTTCAAATACACGGGAGATCAGCAAAGGGATACCATAGGCATGGCCGTATGGTATGGACAGGCGACCGAAACTTGGACATATTTTGAAGCTCCGTTCAGCTACGAATCAAGCGAAATTCCCGATACACTGAATATCATTATCATGTCTACAGGTTCCTCTGTCTTCATTCCAGGAGCGATCATGCTTGTTGACAGTCTGAGCCTGGAATTGGAAACCGGAATCAATATCCCGCTGATGCCCGAATCAGGCTTTAGTCATTATCCCAATCCGGCTACAGATGAACTGAATTTACAAAGCCCTGTTTATTTGGAAAATGCAATGGTAACCATTGTTTCTGCTGATGGCCGTGTTCTGCTTTCCGAAAATTGGACCGGCACACAGAAAACTATCCAACTAAACAATATTAAACCGGGACATTATTCCTTCAGGATTGTTCAGAATAACAGGTTATTGGAAAGCCGTAAATTTCTGGTTCGGTAGTGCGTCTGGCTTTAGGTTTTTTATTGGTCATCTAAGGGCATATGAAATTCAATCAGCTGATCGTAAGCTTTATTTTCGTAATTGCCACTGCGTTTGTTCACGCTCAGGACTCTGTTGTCAAGCAGAGTCCGGATAAGAAAGGTTGGAACATTGGCATATTACCTGCCGTTTCTTACAATACCGATCTGGGTTTCCAATATGGCGGACTGATCAATCTGTTTCATTATGGTGACGGAAGCAGATATCCAGTTTACAATCACTCTTACTATTTTGAATTGTCAAGATACACAAAGGGAAGCGGACTGATCAGATTAGCATATGACAGCGACCGTTTGTTAAAGAACATACGGACTACTTTCGATTTCAGCTACATGCCCGAACAGGCGATTGACTTTTTGGGATTCAACGGTGCCAGATCTGTGTACAACAGATCATGGACGGATAACAAGAGCCCTGACTATATCAGCCGTGTTTTTTACAAGCATGAACGCAATATGATTCGTTTTCATGCTGATCTGACGGGTACAATTAATTCATCCAGAATGTTTTGGCTGGCTGGTGCCGAATTCTATGACATCAGTACTGCCTCAGTTGATGTGGACAAACTGAACCGCGGAAAAGACGAAGAGGACAAGTTGCCGGATCCAACAGTTACCAAAGGTTTGTTCGAGAAATATATTGATTGGAAACTGATACCGGAAGAAGATGTCAATGGAGGATACTTTACCGGCCTGAAATTGGGCTTAATGTATGACAGCCGTGATTTTCAGCCCAATCCGATGAGCGGAATCTGGACGGACATCATCCTTTATGCATCACCAAAATTCTCATCATCACTCCAGAATGGATTTTTGCGTCTCAGTTTAACGCACCGGCAATATCTGACACTTGTAAAGGAAAAGCTATCCTTTGTATATCGTTTAAGTTACCAGGGAAATCTGGGAACTAAAGTCCCTTTTTACGTACAACCGTTAATGGTAACAACACAGTTGCGCGGATCGTATTCAGAAGGCCTGGGCGGCCAGAGATCCCTCAGGGGAATCATGAGAAATCGTATTGTTGGAGATGGTTTTGTGTATGGAAATGCCGAGTTCAGATTTAAATTCTTCAAAACAAACTGGTTTAAGCAGAATATATATTTTGCGTTGAATGCATTTATTGATGCGGGACAGGTTGTGAAAGAGATTGATATCGACGATAAAATTTCTGCAGCCCGATTGGACAACCCCTCAATTACCGATAATGATTGGAAGAATTTTTTCAGCGGAAATCCCGAACGTCTTCATCTGGGTACAGGATTAGGACTGAAGGCAGTGATGAATGAAAACTTTATTCTATCTGGCGATTATGGGAGGGCACTTGACCCACAGGATGGCCAAAGCGGAATTTATATCGGCCTTAATTTTCTTTTTTAATGTCAATGAGCAAAGAAAAGCCCCTCGTACAAAATCCTGACGAGGGGCTTTTTGATGCAATTCATTTAAGTAATTAGTTTTTTATGTGTTTTGCCAAAAACGCTTCCATTGCCCTGTAGAAGTCAAAGCGATTTTCTTCGTTGCTGAATCCGTGTCCTTCATTGTCTTTAACCATGTATTCAACCTCAACTCCTCTTTTGCGCATAGCTTCAACAATCTGGTCCGACTCGGCTATATTTACCCTTGGATCGTTGGCACCCTGGGCAACAAACAAAGGTGTCATTATGCGGTGGGCATTAAGGGCTGGTGATGTAGCCTCCATCTGAACGGCATCTTTCTCAGGATGGCCAACCATTTCATACATCATGTCAAGCAGAGGTTTCCAGTAAGGAGGAATTGTGTTCATAAATGTAAACAGGTTCGAAACGCCAACATAGTCAACAGCAGCTGCATACAATGTGGGAGTTACAACAAGCCCCTGCAATGTGGCATATCCGCCATAACTGGCGCCGTAAATGGCTATTCGCTCAGGATCAGCAATTCCCTGCTCGATGAGCCAGTAAACACCATCGGTGATGTCGTTTTGCATGTTGAGTCCCCATTGTTTGAAACTCGCCTCCCAGAATTTGCGACCATAGCCAGTTGATCCCCTGAAATTCATCTGCAAAACAGCATATCCCCTGTTGGCAAGAAACTGTACTTCCGGGTTAAATCCCCAATTGTCGCGAGCCCATGGACCGCCATGCGGATTCACAACAACAGGTAAGTTTTTTGCCTCAACTCCTTTGGGCAAAGTAAGATACCCGTGTATGATTAATCCATCTCGCGAACGATAGCTAATGGGCTTTATTTCGGCCATCTGGTTTTCATCAATCCACGGGCTTACGTCCTGAATTTTTGTGAGTTCGTCCTTCTTCTTGTCATAGAAATAGTAAGCCCCCAATGATCTGTCACTGTAAGTCCGGACAATATACTTGTCTTCAGCTTTATTGGAAGCCGAAATGGATATTTCGTAACCTTTAAGTTCATTTTCGAGCCGGCTGAACAGGGCTTTGCTTTCATCATCAAAAAAATGACGCTCGCGTTTCCATGAGGTATAAACAGCTGCAGTAATTACCTTTCTTTTTCGCGAATAGGCAATTCCCGAAACATCATAATTGTCGTTTTCGTATAAAACTTCAATTTCCTTCCCTGTTGAGGGGTCAAAAATTACAGCTGCCTGCTTGTCGCGGTTAATATTTGATGTGGCATAAAGATATTTATTGTCGAATGTGAAAAAATCAGGACTCAGGGTTTCCTTGAAACTGGTGGTGAGTACCGGCCTGAACTCATCGGTCTCGGTTTCGCGGTAAAGAATCTGAGTATTCACACCATCAACAATAGCAAATGCAACCCTGAGTTTACCCTCGTGGTCAGTCATCCATCCCTGAATATTTCCCGGATTTTCGGCAAGCATCACCATTTCACCCGTTTTAATATTCAGCCTGTAAGGATCAAAAACCATTGGATTTCTTTTGTTTAACCCGATAATGACTTCATCCGGCTGATCCTCCAGGTCGTCAATGATTTGTGTACGTACGTTTTCAAAACAAGTCAGACACTTCTGATTCTTACCGTCAATATCTACTCCAAACAAGGCATAGTTCTCATCACCGCCATTATCTTTCAGAAACAGTATGCGATTGTCGTTTGCCCAGAAATAACCGGCAATGTCGCGGTCGGTTTCAGAGGTAAGCCTTTCAGCCTTTTTGCTGCCAGCCTTCTGAACAAAGATATTCATGCGGCTTTCATAAGGTGCCATAAATGAAAAATGTTTTCCATCTGGACTGATGTTGTAAGAAGATTTTTCCGGATTGCGAAAGAAATCCTCCAGCGGGACTAAATGTTGAGCTCCAAGCATAACGTAACTGTTTGTCAGAACCAGAAACATAATGGCTCTGATGAGGTTTAAATGTTTCATTAACTTATAATTAAGTGGTTAATTTGATGAAAGAATACGGTGAATTTCATGCAAAAGTAGCATATTTTACAGCAATAGTTTTATCTGCACTGTTTGTACGTTTTTTTGATTAGAGTGATAAAGCGCCATATTTCATACTTTTACACCCGGTAAATCGTTTTATATAAAAAAGTGGACTTATATAACCAGAAAAAGAGATGGAAAGTTATTCTTTCCGTGATTGCATTGTTGATCATCAGCGCTTCTTTGTATTACACAAATGCCCTTGTCGGAGAGTTTGCCCGAGAAGAGCGAAATCAGGTCAGGGTATGGGCTGATGCAGTGCAGCGCAAAGCAAGTCTGATGCACTATACCGAGTCTTTTTTTGCTGAAGTAAGAAAACAGGAACGACACAGGGTTGAGTTGCTTGCAAATACTTACAAACGTGTGTTGACAGATACAGCCTCCACAGACCTGACATTCTACAGCGAAATCATCAGCAACAATAAAAGCATCCCTGTTATATGGGCTGATGAAGACGGCAGAATTCTGAGTGCTGCAAACCTTCATGATGGTCTGGATACGATTAAGAGGCTTGAGGGAAAATTGTTGAATGAGTTTTCGGTCTATGAGCCCATCACCATTCAGCTTAGTCCTGCCAGAAAGCAGTTTCTATATTACAGGGAATCATTGATTTTTACCGATTTAAAAAAAGTTCTCGATGATTTGGTCAGCTCTTTTCTTACGGAAGTGGCACTGAATTCTGCGAGTGTACCCGTGATCATTACTGACAGCACCGGCCTGAATGTTATTCAATTCGGTAACTTGGATGAGCAACGAATGAAAGATCCAGGCTTTGTTGACCGGCAACTGAAAATTATGGCGTCGGAAAACAATCCGATCGAAATAGATTTTTTAGACCACGGGAAAACATTTATTTATTATAAGAGTAGTGATCTGCTGCAGAATATGCGGTATTTTCCATTATTGCAGATATTGGTGATTGCCTTGTTTCTTCTGATTGCATACCTGCTTTTCAGCTATGCCAGAAGAGCTGAACAAAATCAGGTTTGGGCCGGAATGGCAAAAGAAACAGCTCACCAGATCGGAACACCCCTGTCCTCATTGATGGCCTGGATTGAATTGATGAAACTGGGCGGTGAGAGCAGCGAACAAGCACTAACCGAAATGGACAAGGATATACAGCGCCTGGAAGCCATCACTGAGCGCTTTTCGAAAATCGGTTCTCCTCCAGTGCTCGAACCAGTTGCGGTAATTTCAGTTTTGGAAGAAACCCTGAATTACCTCCGCTCGCGTACTTCCGAAAAAATAAAGTATGAATTGAAAACACACATAAGCAGCAGTGAAACCATTCCATTGAACGAGGTGTTATTCAGGTGGGTGATCGAAAACCTGTGCAAGAACTCAATTGATGCAATGAGCGGTCATGGAAAAATAACTATAGAGGTGAAACGGGAAGGAAAAGCACTGATCATTGATGTCACCGACACCGGAAAAGGTATTTCAAAGTCTGAATTTAACAGTGTTTTCAATCCCGGATACACCAGCAAAAAGCGCGGATGGGGTTTGGGTCTCACACTTGCAAGAAGAATCATTACAGAATATCATAAAGGTAAGATATTTGTAAAACAGTCAATTCCCGGAGACGGAACAACATTTAGAATTTCACTTCGCTCAAACCATAATGAAAAAAGGCCGGTTATTTAACCGGCCTTTTTTTGTTGGCATTACCTAGGGCGCAACAAACAGTATTGTAGTAAGATTATTTAAACAGCAGCTGCCAGTTTTACATCAAACTCAATTTCGTCTTTAATCAGGTTATTTTGAAGAAAGTCTTTGATGCCTTGCTCTGTCAGAGTTCCGCCCCAAACTACTCCCCACTCGTTACGGTTAATAGAAAATTTGGCTGTTGCTGTTACTCCTCCTTCAGTCAGGCTCACGTTGGCAGGGAATGTAATACCTTTAGTTACATCTTTAATGGTGAGGTTACCGCTGATTGTATGTGTGGCACCTTCAACACCAGTTAGCGGTGAAGCGCTGGTTACTTCAAACTTTGCAGTCGGAAACTGCTCAGTCATGAAGAAATCGCCACTTTTAAGGTGTCCTTCAAGCTTTGATTTTCCGTTATCTTCGGTCAGATCAAGAGAAACAATACTGTTCATATCGATGACAAAATTTCCTGCTTCAAGGTTTCCCCCGTTGAAAGCCAGACTGCCCTCGGTAATGTTCACTGTGCCATAATGAACTGTTTCGGTGATTTTTGCTCCTGTCCAGCTGAGTACGCTGTTTTGCGTATCTACTTTGTAAACAACAGCTTCCTGTGTGGCCTGACTTACCTCTCCGGCTTCCTGAGCTGTTTTGGGTGCCTGAGTACACGACACCATCATCATGCCTGCAACGGCAATTAAGAGAACTTTTTTCATGGTTGGTTTTGAATTTTTATTAAACATAAATTTTTGCAAAATTAAGGATTTGTTTCAAATCCAAGTTGTTAAATGATTGATAATGATTTGTTAAAACTTTTACCTAATAATTGCTAAACAATAGAAAAGATGTTTTGTTCAATACATACCTGTTCTTGTGTCTTTAGGAATCAAAAAAAATTTTATTTCAAACAAAGACCGATCAGCTATTTTTGTCTGCGGAACAGTCGGCTTTTGATACAGTCTCTTATGGCAGGTATATACATTCATATTCCTTTTTGCAAACAGAAATGTCATTACTGCAACTTCTTCTCGGTTGCCTCAACCAAATCGAAAGCAGCATTTCTTGATGCACTGAAATATGAGATGGCTTCAAGGAAAGATTATCTGAAAAGCGAAACCATTCACACAGTATATTTTGGAGGCGGAACACCCTCAATGCTTTCTGACAGGGAAATGGATGACATTTTTTTTTGCTTATCTACTCATTTTGATATACATGCCAATGCAGAAATCACCCTTGAAGCCAATCCAGACGATATTGATTCTGATTTCGTTAAACGGATTGTGGATACTCCGGTTAACCGGCTAAGCATTGGTGTTCAGAGTTTTTTTGATGATGACCTTGTATATCTTCACCGTGCTCACCATTCGGGGCAGTCCCGGACGGCAATCGAACTATGCCTGAAAGCCGGATTGGAAAGGCTGACAATAGACCTGATTTATGGAATTCCGACACTTACCAACGAAAAATGGCTGGCCAATATCGATACATTCCTGGATTACGGACTGAATCATTTATCGGCTTATGCGCTTACAGTTGAGCCGAAAACTGCCCTCTATCAGCTCATAAGCAAGGGTAAGTGGCAACCTACTGATGATAATCAGGCTGCCATACATTTCGAAATCCTAATGGAAATACTCGAAAAAGAGTCATTTATTCACTATGAGATTTCGAATTTTGCCCGGGCCGGTTTCTATTCACGACACAACAGTCTGTATTGGTTAGGCGGAAATTATATGGGTATTGGCCCATCAGCACATAGTTTTAATGGCGACTCAAGGCAATGGAATGTTTCATCAATAGAGAAATACATTCGTTTTAAAGATTCTACCGAAATACTTGCAGAAAAAGAAATACTGAGTCTGGTACAGCGGTACAATGAATATGTAATGACATCCCTGCGAACGTCATGGGGATGTGACCTCGAGCATATCCACAACGTTTTTGGTGATTATTATGCTTCCTTTTGCCTCAAGCAAGCCAATTCTTTTATCACCGAAGGAAAAATTGTAATTGATGGCAATCGTTTGTTGCTCAGTAATTCCGGAAAACTATTTGCAGACGGAATTGCGGCCACATTGTTTGCTGATCAGGAATGATCAATACATCAGATGTTGTTTTTCTTTTTTGCGCCAACCTGCCTGACTCTCATACTGAACAAAGAAAATCTTCAGATCAGCCTGACTTTCATACTCAACAAAATACACCTTTTTGGATGCCTGAGACTCGTATTCAGTGAAAAACCACTTGCCATCGTTTTTGCCTGCCTGACTTTCGTAGCTAACCTTATAAACCAACAAGTCTGCTTGTGACTCATAGTCAACAACAAATATTTTTACATCAGCCCGGCTGGCATATTCAACCGAAAAAACTGTCTGTGCATTTATGCCGGTAAAAGAAACCAGAACCAAGACAAACAACAATATTTTACTGATAAAATGATTAACATCTGTTGGCAGACTTTTCGCTGTATTTTCAGCTGAAACTTTCATGATTATAACATAACTTTTTGATTTATGTCAAAAATACGATATTTGAGCGCTGTTTCAATGTCAGAATAACATTCTTTATCGCTACTATTAAACAACTGTTTCATTCAGGTGTTATATGTGCCGGTTCATTCAGTTCTTTTTCCCATTGGAAACTTTTTTAATGTGTCATACCAATGATTACGCCCATCTTTGTAGCAAAACTCATATTATGAAGATAGCTTCCAAATACAGAGCATTCATCTTATTGGCATTATCACTGAGCCTGATTGTCGCCTGCAAACACGACCCCGAAATAGTGGTTGCACCTGATCCTGACCCAACATTATGCGATACCATAACAGTAACTTATGAACTCACAGTTAAGCCCATTCTTGAGGCCAACTGTTTCAGCTGTCATAATGCAGGTAATCCTTCAGGAGGAATTGATCTAACCGACTTTAGCAAGCTCACGTCACTTGCGGCCGATGGAAAACTTATGGGCAGCATTAAGCATTTAAACGGTTATTCTCCTATGCCACAAGGTAGTAATAGGCTTTCGGACTGTGATATAGCCAAAATTGATAAATGGATCAGAATCAATGATTTCAAACCTGATGACCCCGACCCGGAACCAGTTGGCTGCCATCCAGATACAGTATATTTTCAGAATGAGATTCTGCCGCTGCTTATTTCGAGCTGTGGTGTAATCGGTTGTCATGATCCGGGCACAGCGCAGGATGGCATTGTGTTGACTGATTACGCTTCTGTGATCAGCACAGCTGATGTACGCCCCGGCAACCCTGAAGGAAGTGATTTGTACGAAGTATTGATCGAAGATGATCCGGACAAAAGGATGCCACCGCTTCCGAACGCCCCTCTGAGTCAAGACAAAATTGCCAAAATCCGGAAATGGATCGAACAGGGAGCACTAAATAACAGTTGCGAAGAAATTAACTGTGACACAACACAGGTTTCTTTTGCTACGCATATTATGCCTGTTGTTCAGCTGCACTGCCTTGGTTGCCATAGCGGCAACAATCCTGGTGCTGGAATCATGCTGACAAACTACAATGAAATTGCCTCTGCTGCCGGCAACGGCTCGTTATTTGCTGCCATAACATGGCGAAACGGTTTTTCGCCAATGCCAAAAAACGGAAATCAACTGTCATCTTGTAATATTACTCAATTTAAAAAATGGATCGAAAATGGAACACCTGACAACTAAACTGAAAATGTTTCTCCTCTTGTTGATGTTTTCATCAGCAGTTATTTTGCAATCATGCTACAAGGACAACGAAGAAGATCTTTATCCCGGCCCTGATGAATGCAACACCGAAAACATATCTTTTTCTCAGACAATTATGCCTGTTATTACCAATAATTGCGTGTCTTGCCATTCCGGTGCTGCTCCATCAGGCGGACTTAGCCTGAGCAACCACACAGAAGTTGTCACATCAATTGACGGCGGACGTTTTATGGGCGCAATCAGACATGAAAGCGGTTTTTCGGCAATGCCTCAGGGTGGCGCAAAACTATCTGACTGTGTTATAAGCCAGATTGAAGCCTGGATTGAGCAAGGCAAAAAGAACAATTAAATCTGTGGCATCATGAACAAAAAACTTTTATCAGTTCTGCTTGTCTTGTTTATTCTGACAGGCATCAGGTCTTTGGCTCAGGATGAGTTGCTGGGGCTTTTTGAAGACGACAATACACAGCAAACGGAGTATGCCTATGCTACCTTTAAAACATCAAGGCTGGTTTATGGCCATTCTGTTGAAAATCCTGCCCCAGGCAATCTGATATTTCTCATTCAGCACAACTTTGGGTCGTTGAACAGTGGTTTTTACGAACTTTTCGGGCTCGACAGGGCTACCATCAGGTTGGGACTTGAATACGGAATCAACGATTTTATCTCAATTGGCGCAGGAAGAAGTTCGTGGGAAAAAACATATGATGGTTTCATCAAGGCCAAAATACTCAGACAAAGCTCCGGAGCACGATATATACCAGTAACAATTGCCTATTTTGGTTCTGTTAACCTGAACAGCCTTAAATGGCAGTTTCCTGATCGCAAAAACTATTTCAGCTCGAGACTTTCATACATTAATCAACTGTTGATAGCACGCAAATTCAGCCAGTCATTCAGTTTGCAACTGAGTCCCACTCTGGTCCACAAAAATCTTGTACCTACCAACGAAGATAAAAACACTTCCTTTGCACTTGGTATTGGCGGACGATACAAGCTCAGCCAGCGTGTTTCACTCAATGCAGAGTATTTCTGGTATCCGGAAGATCAAACTACCATTCAACGTAATGACGTGGTTTCAGTAGGTTTCGATATCGAAACCGGAGGGCATGTGTTTCAGCTGCACATATCCAACGCACAGGCCATGTTCGAAAGATCATTTATTACAGAAACGGCAGGCAGGTGGGACAAAGGTGATATATTTTTCGGGTTCAATATTTCACGCACATTTGTCATCCGTAAACCCGAGACATTCAGATAAGGGCTTTTGTTTCTCCCGCTCCGGCTGAAATCTGATTGCCCTGCTTTTTAATGAGTTGTGTGTTGCGCCGTTTTGTTGTAATTTCGTGCCCTGAACCCTTTAAAAGTACCGAAATGAACAAAATGAAATTGTCGTTTTTAACGATTGTGTCAGGAATGATGATCGCAATTTCGTCCTGCACAACCCCAACCCAAACCCCAACAGAAACTGATCCTATGGATGCTTTATTGGCCAAATATGTGCAGGTGCCACTCAAGGCCGACATTTCACATCTGTCTGATAATGAAAAGGAAATGCTTCGTCTGTTGTTTTTGACAGCTGATATCATGGACGAGATTTTCTGGACACAAAACACAGGCGAAAAAGAGGCATTCCTGAGTACAATAGCCAACGAAAAGGAGCGTCAGTTTGCGCGCATAAATTATGGCCCATGGGATGAACTCGACGGCTTGAAATCATTTATTGACGGCGTTGGTGAAAAGCCTTCAGGTGCTCGTTTTTATCCTGCTGATATGACAAAAGAAGAGTTTGAACAGTTTGATGACCCCAACAAAACAAGTCTTTACACCCTTATTGTCAGAGATGAAGAGGGAAAACTCAAATCAGTGTGGTATCATGAAGCCTATGCAGAACGCATCAATCAAGCTGCTGAGCTTTTACAGAAAGCATCTGAGCTTGCAGCCGATCCGGAGTTTGCAAATTATCTGAAACTTCGTGCAGAGGCCTTGCTCAGCGATGATTATCTGGCTAGTGATCTGGCATGGATGGACGTGAGAAACAACAACATAGATTTTGTTGTTGGCCCAATTGAAAACTACACTGATGGATTGTTTGGCTACAAAGCTGCCCACGAAGCATTCATACTGATCAAAGATATTGAATGGAGCAGCAGATTATCGCGTTATGCCGCGTTTTTACCCGAACTGCAAAAACAACTGCCCGTTGACCCGCTATACAAAAAAGAAGTTCCTGGCTCTGATGCCGATCTTAATGCCTATGATGCAGTATATTATGCCGGCGACTGTAACAATGCCGGAAAAACTATTGCCATAAACCTGCCGAATGACGAAAGAGTTCATCTGTCAAAAGGAACACGAAAACTTCAGCTGAAAAACACCATGAAAGCTAAGTTTGATCATATTCTGGTTCCGATAGCCGATGTACTTATTGCCCCTGAACAAAGGAAGCATATCAGGTTTGATGCATTTTTCAGCAACACCATGTTTCATGAAGTCGCACACGGTATGGGAATCAAAAATACCATTGACGGTAAGTCCACGGTGCGCAAAGCCCTCATGGAACAATACTCACCCCTTGAAGAAGCAAAAGCTGATATTCTGGGTCTGTACCTGGTTACAAAACTTCACGAAATGGGTGAATACACAGACACTGAGCTCATGGACAACTACGTAACCTTTATGGCCGGATTTTTCAGGTCGGTACGATTCGGTGCTGCCAGTGCCCATGGTAAGGCCAATATGATGACATTTAATTATTTTCTCGAACAGGGCGCATTTACAAGAAACGAAGATGGAACCTATTCCATTGACCTTGATAAAATGATGGAGGCAGGCAAGCAAATGACCGCAAAAATCCTGATGGCCCAGGGAAATGGTGATTATGATGCCGTTAAAGAATGGATTGCCAGTGAAGGAGTCGTCAAACCACAACTTCAGTCCGACCTTGACCGTGTGACCGAAAAAGGAATACCTGTAGATATTTACTTTGAAATGGGCCCGCACATGATCGGATTGTAATTGTCCGTATTTGAACATCACCCTGCCCCAAATCGTACATACCATGTTCGGGCAGGGTGAATCTTTTTCTACAAATTATTGTTAAGCAATATATTATGTAATTTGGTATATTAATTGATAATCAATAAATTGCAATAAATCTTTACTAACTGAAAATAATACATTTATGAAAAGAATTTTCCTTGTTCTGACCATTGCCATGTTGGGATTCTTTAAGCCTGTGGCAGCCGATGAAGGCATGTGGTTACCCATGTTTGTCGAACGACTGAATTATACCGACATGCAAAAAGCGGGTTTGAAACTGACCGCCGAAGAAATTTTCAGTATCAACCAATCGAGTCTTAAGGATGCGATTGCTGGCTTGTCCACAAGTGCCACACCTAACGGATACTTCTGTACCGGAGAAATTGTATCAGCTCAAGGTCTTATGTTTACAAATCATCACTGTGCCTACGATATCATTCAAAAGCACAGCTCTGTTGATCACAATTACCTTGCAGATGGCTTTTGGGCCCGCAGCCTCGACGAGGAGCTTCCTAATGAAGCACTTACAGCTTCATTCCTGGTTAGTATGCAGGATATTACCGATAGCGTTATGGCGGCAGTAAACGATCAGATGACTATGCAGGAAAGAAGCGCGGCCATCAGAAAAGTAACCGGAAAACTTCGTACAGCGGCTTCTGAAGACGGTAAGTTTCATGTTGTCTCCAAAAGTTTTTTTGAAGGAAATGAGTATTATCTTTTTGTTTATCAGGTTTATCGTGATGTCAGGTTGGTAGGTGCACCTCCTTCTGACATCGGAAAGTTTGGTGGAGACACCGACAACTGGATGTGGCCACGCCATACTGGTGATTTTGCCATTTTCAGAGTATATTCAGCACCTGATGGTTCCCCGGCCGATTATGCTCCGGAGAACATTCCCCTCAGCCCCAAACATTTCCTGCCAATCAGCCTTGATGGTGTACAAAAAGATGATTTTGCCATGATCTGGGGTTTCCCGGGATCAACAGATCGTTACTTATCATCATGGGGTGTTGATTTTAACCTGAATGATCAATTTCCGGTGATTGTCGAACTTTTTGGCAAAAAACTGGAAACATGGAAAGAGTTTATGGATGCCGACCCGAAAGTAAAAATTCAATATGCTTCCAAATATGCAGTAACGGCAAACACATGGAAATATCTTATTGGACAAACCCGTGGCTTGAAACGCTTAGATGTAGCCGGCAAAAAAAAGCAGATTGAAGCAGATTTTGCTGACTGGGTGAACCAAGACCTGCAAAGACAGGAAAAGTACGGAAAAGTGCTTTCAGATATGGAATTGGGTTATGAGTCCATGTCAGGATCCATTCAACCACTGCTCTACACAAGTATTGCTGGTTTGAGTGGTGCTGAGATTACTGGTTTTGCGCGTGAATTTGCAGCTTTACACGGTCTTTTACAACCCGTTTCCAAAAAAGATAAACCTACGGACAAAGCTGTTGCAGCCAAACAGGAAGAAGAAAAGAAAAAGCAAATTGCTGAAGCCATAGAGAATCTTAAAACCTCGGCAAAGGATCACTTCAAAGACTATTATGCTCCGGCTGATGAAAAATCACTCACCGTAATGCTTGGACTTTTTTACAATAATGTTCCCTTTAACCTGCAACCATCAGAAATATTCAAGGGTTTTAACCAGCACAAAGGGAACTTTGAACTCTGGGCAGACAACATTTTTGAACAATCAATGTTTTCCTCAGAGGATCGCGTTATGGCCTTCCTGAACAATCCGGAATTTAAAAAACTGGATAAAGATCCTGCATTTATGCTGGGCAATGCTTTCATGTCGAAAATGATGGAGGTGTCGGGTGAATATCAGGCTGCACAAGCCTCATTGTCAACAGCAAGAAGACTGTTCATGGCCGGACTAAGGGAAATGAACCCCGACAAGGTTTTCTATCCTGATGCCAATTCAACCATGCGTATGACTTATGGTTCAGTAAAAGATTATCAAGCCGCTGATGCCATCCGGTATAATTATTTTACTACGATGAACGGAATTGTCGAAAAGGAAGATCCGACAAACGATGAGTTTATTGTTCCTGAAAAACTTATGAAACTGATTGAAACCCGCGATTTTGGCCCTTATGGTGTTGACGGAACCCTTTATGTTAATTTTCTGACGACTAACGACATAACAGGAGGGAACTCAGGCAGTCCGGTGATTAACGGAAATGGTGAATTGATCGGAATTGCCTTCGACGGAAACTGGGAAGCCATGAGCGGCGACATAGCTTTTGAACCGGCGCTGCAGCGAACCATTAATGTCGACATACGCTATGTATTGTTTATCATCGATAAATTTGCAGGTGCAACAAACCTGATAGATGAGTTGGTAATTAGAAAATCTGAACCTAAACCAATCAGGGTAGAAGCCACAAATCTCTGATAACGCTGTTTGTGCAAAAAAAACTGCCGCCTGGATTTTATGGCGGCAGTTTTTTTTTAGGAAAAGATCGCAAAGCTATTTTATTGACTTCAGCATGCCGATTTCTTTCGGACTGAGATGACGCCAGCGGCCGCGGGGAAGGTTAAGTTTGGTAAGCCCGGCAAATGTAACCCTGTCGAGTTTGATGACTTTATAGCCCAGGGATTCAAAAATACGTCGAACAATACGATTTTTGCCTGAGTGAATTTCTATACCTACCTCTTTCTTCGAGTCATCTGTGTTCACCCATGAAATCTTATCCACATCGGCAATACCATCTTCAAGCTCAACTCCTGCCCCGATTTTTAAAAGGTCGTTTTTGGTCAGGGGTTTATCGAGTTCAACATGATACAGTTTTTTGACCCCATGTCGTGGATGCATCAGTTTTTTTGCCAGTTCGCCATCGTTGGTAAATAATAAAAGTCCCAGTGTGTTACGGTCGAGGCGTCCTACCGGATAAATACGTTCGTCACATGCTCCTTTTACAAGCTCCATCACGGTTTTCCGTTCATAAGGATCATCAGATGTGGTTATATATCCCTTAGGCTTATTCAGCAAAATGTATCTTGGTTTTTCCCTGTTCAGTGTCTGTCCGCCATAAACAACCTTATCTTCCGGCTTTACCTTGGTTCCCACTTCGCTCACAATCCGTCCATTTACGCTCACCACTCCGGCTTTGATCAGGTCGTCGGCCTCGCGTCGCGAACAAATTCCTGCATCGGCAAGATATTTATTCAACCTGATCAACTTACTGTCATCAATGGTTGTATTGGCTTTGGGCGAATTACTCCTGTGTTTCGTGGCATAAGTTTTAAGGGGTTTCTTTTCTGATGAATTTGCCTCATCTGAAAATTTTTTCTTTCTGGTATAGTCTTTATTCTGTGGTTTTGAGCCTCCCCTGAATCGATCAGAAGTTTCCCTGTGTATTTCCGGGGTATATTTCTCTCTGGCACTTCCTTCTTCAGTCCTGAATCTTCTCTCGGGCGTATTCTTGCGCACCGGACTTTTTCCTTCGGTTCTATATGTGTTTTCCTGTTTTTTTTCCGGCTGTCCTTTAACATTTTTCGTATAACCTCCTGTTTCATTTTTCTGGAATGAAGTTTTTTCTTTTACTTGAGGTTTACCTTCCCCGGACCTGCGAACAGTTTTAGCTATTGGCCGTTCAAAACCCATTGCTTCCGAACGTTTCTCCGTTGCTTTCTTTTGGGTAACCTTAACGATGCGCGGTCTTTTGCCGCTGCTGTCTTTTTTGTTCATTGTCAATAGATTTGGGGGTGCAAAGATACTCCTATATTGACAATTGACAAGCAGGTATGCTGATGTTTGGAAAATGCTGCATTTCTTCGTAATTTTGAAATGAAAAGAAAGCTGGAACCTTTATGGAGCAACTGGCCAGGTTCACTTTAATAAGCACAGAATATGGAAGAAAAATTTGTGATTTTGTCGAGCCACACCTATTCAAGAGCCATTCTGCTCAAAAGTATCCTTGAGCAGGCAGGTATTCCGTGCTTCCTGAGGCAGGTTGAATCTCCGGGAGGTACGGTAGAAATGCACATCAGAGAAAGAGATACTTTGAATGCAGATAAAATACTCTCAGGACTGGAGATGGCATCCGGGAAGCAAAAGGAACCCTTTCTCAAAACGCTTAGAAGCATACGCAGAATTCTGGTTCCGGTTGATTTCTCGCCAATGAGCCAAAAGGCGGCCTTTTATGCTCTTGAACTTTCACGCACCCTGAAAGCTGACATAAGACTGCTGCATGTTTGGTTCAGTAATGCCGGCGAGCCATTTGTTTTTAACGAAGTTTATGCTTATCAACTCAATTTTGAAAAAATCCTTCACGAACAGGAAGAGGAGGTACGAATAAGGTTGGAGGAGTTTGCTCAAAGTCTTCGTCGAACAGCGAAAGAAAAAAAAATTAAAAACATTCATATTGATTACGATCTGGTTAGAGGCAACGCGATTGATTCAATACTCAGCATATCAGATGATTACAAGCCAGGCCTCATTGTGATGGGCACTCATGGACGGAACAGGGAGAACAGGCCATTGCTTGGAAGTACAACAGCAAGAGTCATGGAGAAATCCAAATTTCCTGTGTTGACAATACCGCTTGATTATGATGTTGCATCGTTTAATCAACCGAAAAAGATTCTCTACATCACCCGTTTTGAAGAAAGTGATTTGCTGGCACTGCACCAATTGATTGCATTTGTAAGGCCTTTCAAAGTGAAGATTTATTGTGTGCATGTTAACATGAATGACAGCATGGTTGTGGATGAAGTGAATATGAAAAGACTCCGCGAACATTTCAATCACGAATACAAGGAATATAATATTGAATGTGGTCTTGTGGAAACATCTGACATCATTGAAGGCATCGAAAGTTTCATCTGGGAAAAAAACATTGATGTTATTTCACTCGTGGGACGCAAACGTAACCTTTTAACACAGTTGCTTAAACCAAGTCTGAGCCGTAAAATTTTGTTTCAGGGCACTATTCCCATGCTTGTTTTTAAAGATCAGCAATGACACCTTATCGACTAAAAGCCAAAATAGACAGAGGTTTGGCATTAATGATTTATGCACTTATAGTAGCTTCTGCATTACCGCTTTTATTTTCCCCGGGATGGTATTTCGTGGCTATTCATGTGCTCCTGATTATTTTAACAACCGACATGCTTTATGGTACCCATTACACAATTAATGATCAGTATTTAATCCTCAAAGGAGGTGTTTTCTACACATTAAAAATAGAAATCACTTCTGTTATATCCATTAAACCATCACGAAGTATCGAATCAGCACCTGCACCTTCGTTCGACAGGCTCGAAATTACCCTGAAGCCGAACAAAAAACGAGTGCTGGTTTCTCCAAAAGATAAGGAATTATTTATCGCTCTGCTCCTGGAGCGGAATCCAGAAATAATAGTTAAATAGTCGGATAGAAAGCATCTTCGATGTGGTGCAGCTGTGTTTCATTCTTATTGATAACCACCGAAATCACATCAAAACGGGTTTCTACATCAAGGTCATTCTCCTGAATATAGGCATCAGCAACCCTGACAATGGATTTTTGTTTTCGTCTGTTTACTGCAAATTCGGGCTCTCCGAAATCAGTTCCCGCCCTTGTTTTCACTTCCACCACCACCAGGGTTTCGCCATCTTTGGCAATGATATCTATTTCTTCGTGCCCGTAATACCAATTAACAGCAAGAATGGTATACCCTGATTTGCGCAGATGTTTCAGGGCAAGCTCCTCCCCTGCTTTTCCAAGTTCATTGTGTTGTGCCATAACTATCTGCATGATGTTGCACAAAGTAGGAGCCTTCCTTATTGACTTCGAGTGTGGATGTTCTGCCCATCAGAAATGCAAGGTTCTGTTTTTGATGCCCTGCCGGAAAACCAAAACAAAGCGGATAATCAAATCCAGACACATGTTCGGCAATAATTGCCTCGGCGTTTTTACCAAAACCAATGTTGTTGTCGCGCATGTCGGTCATTCCTCCAACAACAAGTCCTGAAATGCGTTCCAAAACCCCGGCTCGTTTCAGCGCAACCATCATTCGGTCCACATGATAGAGATATTCGTCCACATCTTCAAGAAACAGTATCATTCCATCCGGATTAGGAAAACTATTGGATGATAGCAGGTTATAGACTATTGAAAGATTACCGCCAAAAACAGGCCCGCTTGTTTCACCACGCCTGTTGAGTGGATGCGGCTTGATGTTGAAATCGGGTGTCTTTCCCTGAAGCGCATCAAAAAGTGATTGAACAGTGTCGTTTGTTGCTTCTTCAAAATTAACCGGCATGGCACAATGCAGGCTTTCGGATTGGTGAACCGCCATTACATGTAGTTGAAAAACGGTGATATCGCTGAATCCTGCTATCCACTTGGGATGTTGATTGAATTGATCAAAGTTGAGCTCATCAATAATTCGTACACTGCCATACCCGCCTCTGAGGCACAAAATTGCTTTAATGTCCGGATGATCAAGTAAACGCTGAAAATGATCTTTTCTTTGTTCATCAGTACCGGCAAACTGATTATGTTCGAGAAAGACCTCAGGATCAGCAAGAGCCTCAAATCCATACCTGCAGATTGTTGACTCTGCACGTTCGGCTATTGAATGGCTTATGGCTCTGGCAGGTGCCGCCAGGGCAATCAGGTCACCCTTTTGAAGATAAGGGGGCGTTCTCATTGTCAAACTATTGGTTAACTTTGCCGCTTGTTTCGCAACCGAAATTAATCAGTATGGACTTCAAAAATAAGCATTTCAAACGTTATACGATCACTTCTGCCCTTCCCTATGCAAATGGTCCGGTACATATAGGTCATCTTGCCGGGGTTTATGTCCCTGCGGATATATATGCCCGTTACCTCAGGATGAAAGGCGAAGATGTTTTGTTCATAGGTGGTTCTGACGAACACGGTGTACCGATCACCATCAAAGCAAGACAACAGGGAATCAGCCCGCAGGAAGTGGTTGATAAATATCATTTTATGATCAAGGACTCGTTTGAAAAACTAGGTATTTCTTTCGATGTATATTCGCGCACTTCTTCACCGGTACACCATGAGACCGCATCTGACTTTTTCAAGACCCTTTATGAAAAAGGCGAATTTATTGAGAAGTTTTCACAGCAATACTATGATGAGGATGCCAAACATTTTCTGGCTGACCGATATATAACCGGGACCTGTCCTCACTGTGGAAACGAAAATGCCTACGGAGATCAGTGCGAACGGTGCGGAACCTCACTCAGCCCACTCGATCTCATCAATCCCCGTTCTGCACTGAGTGGAAACGTGCCGGTGCTCCGCGAAACCAAACATTGGTATCTGCCGCTTGATAAAGCCGAAGGATGGCTGCGTGAATGGATACTTGAAGGACATAAGGATGACTGGAAAACAAATGTGTACGGACAGTGCAAATCCTGGATAGATCAGGGCTTACAGCCCAGAGCTGTTACCAGAGACCTCGATTGGGGCGTTAAGGTTCCTTTACCCGATACTGACGGAAAAGTGTTGTATGTGTGGTTTGATGCGCCCATCGGCTATATTTCGGCGGCAAGAGAATGGGCAGAGGCAACCGGTAAGAAATGGGAACCTTACTGGAAAAGTGACGAATCCAAACTGGTTCACTTCATCGGAAAGGACAATATAGTATTTCACTGCATCATTTTCCCGGCCATGCTCCACAGCGAGGGCAGTTACATCCTGCCTGAAAATGTGCCGGCCAATGAGTTTCTCAACCTTGAAGGAGAAAAGATATCAACTTCCCGTAACTGGGCTGTTTGGCTGCATGAATACCTCCTTGAATTCCCAGGAAAAGAGGATGTGCTCCGATACGTGCTTACAGCGAATGCACCTGAAACAAAGGATAATGATTTTACCTGGAAGGATTTTCAGACCAGAAACAACAGCGAATTGCTGGCAATCTTCGGGAATTTCGTGAATCGTACACTTGTGCTTACACAAAAGTATTTTGAAGGTGTTGTTCCGCCAATGGGCCATATTAATGAGTCGGACAAGGAGACTTTGAAACAAATGGATGCTTTTCCGGAACTTATTGGTAAATCAGTTGAAAACTATCGTTTCCGCGAAGCATTGAACGAACTGATGAATCTGGCCAGACTCGGAAATAAATACCTTACTGACAACGAACCATGGAAAACATTTAAGACTGATCCTCAGCGCACTGCTACTGTTCTGGCTGTTTCCTTGCAATTGGTAGCCAAATTGGCCATCGTTTCTGCACCTTTTCTGCCATTTACATCCGCAAAACTCAGAATAATGATATCAATGGATGCAGCTGACTGGAATGCCGCCAAACAAACCCTTCTGCTCCCTGATGGACATGTTCTGGGCGAAACCGGATTTCTGTTTGAAAGGATTGAAGATGAAGCTATTCAAAGACAGATCACAAAGCTACAGGAAACGAAACTGGCTAATCAGCAAGTGGCACAACCTGCTCTGAAACCCCAGAAGGAGCTTATCACCTATGAGGATTTTGCACGGATGGACATTCGTACTGGTACTATTTTAACAGCTGAAATTGTACCTAAAACACAGAAATTGCTCAAACTTACCATTGATACAGGCCTTGATCAGCGAACGGTTGTCAGTGGCATAGCCGAACACTATAAACCTGAAGAAATCATTGGACAAAAAGTGTGCATGCTTGTTAATCTGGCTCCACGTCAGCTTAAGGGGATTACCTCAAACGGAATGATTCTGATGGCTGAGAATTCTGAAGGAAAACTGTGCTTTGTTGAACCAACCGCCGACTTCCATAACGGCAGCGACGTAAAATAGAATAATGAAGGACACGCGATGAACACACTGGAACAACTCAAACAATACACAACCATTGTTGCCGACACAGGCGATTTTGAAAGCATGCGTCGCTACCTTCCACAGGATGCCACAACCAACCCATCGCTGATACTTGCTTCAGCAGGCGACCCCCAATATGCGCAGCTGACCGATGAAGCCGTTAACTATGCACAAACAAAGGGTTCCAACTTAAGCCAACGTTTGGGTTTGTGCCTCGACAAAATAGCAGTGAATTTTGGTCTTGAGATATTAAAAATTGTCCCCGGCCGCGTATCCACTGAAGTTGACGCAAGACTTTCGTTCGACACTGATGCTACTGTACGAAAAGCTCGCCAGATAATAGGGCTGTATGAACAAAACAATATTCCACGCGAAAGAATCCTGATCAAAATTGCGGCCACATGGGAAGGTATAAGGGCAGCAGAATTGCTGGAGAAAGAAAGCATCCGCTGCAACCTCACACTCCTCTTCGGAAAAATACAGGCAATTGCCTGCGCGCAGGCAGGTGTGCAACTGATCTCCCCATTTGTCGGACGTATTCTGGATTGGTATAAAACTGCCTGGAAAATAGACTTTATTGCTCCGGCCGAAGATCCCGGCGTATTATCCGTTACGGATATTTATCGATACTACAAGAAATTTGGACATACGACTGAAGTTATGGGGGCAAGTTTCCGAAACACAGGGGAGATTATCGAACTGGCCGGATGCGATCTTTTAACCATTTCGCCTGCACTGCTTGCTGAACTCGAACAAATGTCAGAAACGGTGGTGCCGCGACTCGTTGCTGCAGATTGTGTCGGTCTGGATATTGAACCATTATTTCCTGATGAGAAGATGTTTCGCTGGATGTTGAATGAAGATGCTATGGCTACCGAGAAACTTGCCGAAGGCATCCGTAAGTTTGCCGCCGATATTGTCCTCCTTGAAAACGCAATAAAAACGCGCTTATAAAACCTGATTTGGCGCAGGAGTAAAAAGTTCTTAATTTTGCACACCCAAACGGCCCTATAGTTCAAGGGATAGAACGGAAGTTTCCTAAACTTTAAATCCAGGTTCGAGTCCTGGTGGGGCTACGAAGGCTTTAAAATCAAAATTTGATTTTGAAGCCTTTTTTGATTGAAACAGCAATTAAGATCAATCCTCCAGCCTTTTCAGATATACAGAGTAATCTTTCAGAATAGGCCGGTATTCGGGATCGTTATATAAAACTGAAGTGATCATGAAGTCGGCTGTTGAGCGATTGCAGGCTGTCGGAACATTATACAGCACTGTCATACGCAATAGTGCTTTTACATCAACATCATGCGGCTGGCTGGTCATGGGATCCCAGAAAAAGATCATATAGTCTATTTTTCCCTCGGCAATCAGTGCACCTAATTGCTGGTCGCCACCAAGAGGGCCCGATTTCAGGGGCAACACATGATCAAGGACTTCTGATATCATTTTTCCGGTGGTTCCTGTGGCATAAACCTGTAATGAATTCAGTTTTTCGCGGTTGTGTGTCACCCAGTCAAGCAGGTCTTTTTTCCGTCCGTCGTGTGCTACAAGTGCAATTGTTCTTGGCATAATAATCTGTTTTTACTTTGATTTCAAAAAGGATGAAACAACAATGATGCCCCTACCCAGCCAACAATGGTTTTATCAAATAAACTGTGCGGCAAAGGGCCATGATAATAATCAAACATCACGGTGAATGGCATTTGATCTTCGTTTCCCAGCCTGACTCCCGTTCCCAGATGAATCCCCGGATAGAAATTGGTTTCCTGTTCCATTTTCAGGTCGGCACCGGCTGTTAATGCAAGCCATGATTTGTTTCTGATTTTATGCTCCCACTGCCCTCCGGCCTGAACAATCAGTGGCTTACGCTCGTAAGCAGTGTGCGGTATGACACCCAGCAAACCATAAAAAGTGTAGACTTTCCTGCTATAGGCCAACCCAACATCAAAAACTTCATAAATACGCTTGTTTTCCAGAAAAGTGTCGATGAAAAACCGGTAAATGAAATCATCACCGAGGTGCGAACTAACATGATACAACCTGCCTCTGAGCACCAGTTCGGATGACAGTGCAAGCTGGTAATAAACACCTACTTTGAAATCTACACTAAACAGGTTTACCTGAAAGAACTCAAATGGTTGCTCAAAAAGAAACTGCGTATTTACGGCTAGTTCGAAACCTGTTTCAGAAGGTATATTTCTATTCCACCGATAGATTCCTTTCCTCATTCCGGCTGAAAAGTTGGCAAAAGCCCTGTTTTGCCAGTCCCCGTTCATGTTGAACCCATATATTGAGCCACCCGTTCTGGCTTCATTCAGATCATAAAGCAGCGATGGAAATAACTGTCCTTCAGGAAGCCAATTCCCTTTTTTGCTGCTTTCCTGAGCAACGATGTCTGGGCCGGAACACCAAACAACAAGTGACATCAACATGAAAAACCTGAACCTATTCATGGCTTATGAGCACCTTGCGTGTATGTATTCCATCTTTAGTGCTTACTACCACAATGTACAACCCCGGAATCCAGGAACTAACATTCAACGAATGCACAAGCTCAGAAGACCTAACCGGCAGCCTTTTTTCCAATATCGCGATTCCCTGTGGGTTGAATACGGTCAGGTTTGATTCTTCCGTCAGGTTGAATTTGCCTGAAATAAACAACATTGCTGAAGCAGGATTCGGGTATGTGTGCAGAAAGTCTTTTGACTTTGATTCGATCTCAGGTGTTTGCATAGTAACTGTAGAAACACTGATATCATCGAGTCTGAGCATATCGCGGCTTCCGTCATTCTGATCGAGTTGTTCGCCTGTGAAATAGTATTTCCAGCGAAACTGAACATATGCCTGATTGTTTATTTCATACGGAAGCACCACCGGACCAAAACCGGCTTCATGACCCGTCTGACTGTTTCGGACGTATTCAACAACCTGACCTGATTCATTTATCACATCAGTAAACGCACCCTCAATACCGATACGATATTGTAGTCTTAACCGGTAGACGCGCGAATTCGGAATCAATGTACCTGCTTTCCAGCTTATGGTTATATCGCTCAACCCCCGTGTGTCAACAGCAAGAACTGCAGCACCCAGATCGCGTCCCCGACCTGTGTTGATAAAGGATATCCCCTCTGTTCCCAATCCGTTTAGTCTGGTTCTTCTGGTTAGTTTATACGGAAATCCTATACTTGATGCATCATCCGAATGATACTCACCTGGCGGGATATGATAAGGATGTGTCAGTTCATCTGACAGTATAGGATCATTTTTGCTGCTTTGCTGGAAGACCATATTGGGCGGAAAAACACCTTCAGCGTGGTTTGCATCCCAATAGGAAAAAGAGTATGGCCCGTTCGCAAGTCTGTAGGCCGCAGGATTGATAGAGTCGCCTGGAAAATCATCACTCGCTTCGAAAATGGCTCTGATATGCTTGCTGGTAGTTAAAGAAACTTCAATATTTTCCGAAATTCCTTCTGCATCACCCTGCCATCCTACAAAGCGGTAACCTGGCAAAGCAACAGCCCTGAGCGAAACAGGAATGTTTCTAAAGTATTGACCTTCCCACTCACCTATTCCTGCAATATCTATAGTATTCAGGTGCACATATCCCATTTCTTGGGATTCCAGAGATAGCTTCAGAGTAACTATACCACCGGCCACAAAATACTGATTCAAATACTGCCTGAGATAGCCCGGTCGTTCAAAGGCAAAAGAGCGAATGTTTTCGATGTTTTGATTCCATTCGACCAGATTTACCGGTCTCCTCCAGCGTCTTATGTGTTCTTCCATTTCGGGCTCTATCAAATTGGCGATGGAATCAACAAAGTGCCGTACGGTATCTTCGCTGAATCTGGTGTTCAGCAGGTCGCTGAAACGATTAATGAAGTATCTTTTATAGGTTTGGTTCTTAACAAGATTTCTTAGAATTGCGGTTGACCATGGCGGATTGGGCCAGGAAGGGCCGTTGGTTGCCAAAGCGAATGCAAGTGTGTTATGTGCGGCACCCTGATCTACTCCGGGAACGTAGAAAAATGGAAGCCCGAAACCAAAATCCAGATCAAGCAGCATCCAGCGCCATCTGCCATCTTTTCCGTTGAGGGCATCCGGATCGTAACCATCACGTAAATACCTCCACATCAAAGTATTGTTTCCGGGCCAGTCGGTATTCATCGCGAATATGTGTGTCAGTTGAAAATCAGTAAAACTTTCAAGGTCCATACGTGTACCTATTTCAGCAAAATGCTCGTCTGATGCCAGATTGTAAGTATTCATATAGTTGGTCATGGCAACGAAATGCGCCCTTCCTGCCTCGTTTCCAAACTTGAATAAGGCATTGTTTTCCAGTATCGTCATCTCATGTTCGCCAATGCCATAATGGCTGAAAATATAGTGTTCGTCGTAACGGTCGCGCGTGTTGTGTATGCCCCAGTATTCGCCATTGATCATAACAATTGCCGGTCGATAGTGTTGACGGTCGACATCAAAGCCTTTTGCCAGTGACTGAGCCAAAGCATCACGAAACACAGCCCAATCCCAGTCGTTTCCTGAATTTCGCAGTATGAACCGTTTGTATTGAGCAATTGCTTTGTCAGGAAACAGCGGATATTCCAGCCAACTATTCCCGTATTCTTTACGAAAAATTATACGAAGTGATTTTCTCGGCCGGCTACGTGTAGTGTTTCCGTGCGTTCGGATACCAATATCTTCTGAAAAGACTTGACCTGCGTTATTCTCAAATAATTCCAGATGCGCCAATCGTTCCCACTCATCACCATCCTGAAAATAGTTGGTATAATTGCCATGCACATAGATTCCGGTTTCGTCATCAAACAGATTCTCTGGGTTGGTAGTAAGAGAATATACGGGCAAACTGAAGCGTTGTCCGGCCAGGGGCTCGATGAAATACGTGCCTGTAGCCACAGGACCCGGCGGTGCATCAGCATGAAAAGCACGGGCACGCAATACGTGTGCTTTATAAACTTCCCCCAGAGGCGGCTGCCACCCTTCGTAATAAGGTGGTCCGGCGTCAGAGATATCATTTGTAGGTATTAGCGATATTATGTTGGGATCGCCTGCACGGCTTTTTAGTGTAATGGTTTCAGAATATATGGGGTCGTCATGTGTAGGAATGGCACCATTAACAGTATATCTGATAGTTGCGTCAGGATTTGTATTGGTTATGCCGAGTAGTAAGCTATCCGTATAATATCCTGCATTGTGCGAAAAAACGGGCTTTTCGAGTAAGACACCGAAACCATTTTCAGAATTGGGTGCGCCGGGGCTTGGCTGTGTGTAAAAAAGCCATTGATCAATTTGCTGGGGATTTCTTCCGTATGAAATATCTGTCTGAAGTGTAACAGCTTGAACCTGATCCATCAATTCACCGGAAGGCCGGCTAAGGATTAAGGTTTCTCCTGAAGTGCTTATACTAAAATTAGTGTGCAAAGGTTGTTGCGGGTTCGTCCGGTTTTTTCCTGACGCCCACAAAAGCTTATACATGCCCGGCTGAAGGGTAAATGAAGGAAATATCCATTTGAACGGTTCCGCTTCGTCATCGCTCAGTCCAAATCCATCAAGATTAATAGCAACTGCTCCCGTATTATAGATTTCAATCCAATCACTATCATTACCATCTTCATCCAAAATGGTGGTGGCGTTTGATGACATGATTTCATTGATCAATACTTGTTGTGAAGACACCGGCTTATACCACAAGGTAATGACAGCTATCAGAATAAATACTAAGTTGTATTTCACTATGAAAGTTTTTTTTGAAGGATGTAAAGGTACAACCTTTGTTATTGAATGCCCCCCCGAAATGTATATGCAATCACGTGGCTTTCTTAAAAGAACGATCAGGAATGACGAGTTTAATTTTTCGCAAGTATTTTAAATTTCACATTTACAACCACATAAAATCTATTTATGTTAAAAAAATGTTAAAATACGGAATTTGTGGAATAGAATTTGCAATTGAGTATATTTGCCCGAAATGTCCTTAAACAAATCGATTGGATATTTATGGTGGAGTCAGTTACACTTGAGAGTCGGCGACTATTGTTAATCAATCCAAAAAACTCATACCGTAAAGGCATATATAACTCGTCTGAATATAGTGTACCTCCTATAAATCTGGGCATTATTGCTGCTTTGACTCCAGCACACTGGCAGGTGGAGATACTGGACGAAAACTTCGAGGCTTTTACCTACCGGGAAGCAGATCTGGTTGGACTAACAGCATTAACCTCACAGGTTAACAGAGCATATGAAATTGCAGGTATTTACAGGGAAAGAGGTATTAAAACAGTTCTTGGCGGAATCCATGCAAGCATGATACCAATTGAGGCTGCTCATTATGTTGATACAGTCGTTGAGGGAGAGGGCGAGAGTGTGTGGGCAGGACTAATCCATGATTTTGAAAACAACAACCTGAAAAAGCATTACAAGGGTGAGTTATTGCCCATGGTTGATTCTCCCTTTCAGCGTTTGGATTTGTACCACAGAGGATATGCATTGGGCGCGGTACAAACGACACGCGGCTGTCCCATGAAATGCGATTTCTGCAGTGTACATGCGATAAACGGCCGTAAATACCGGCATAGAAATGTTGCAGATGTAGTATCAGAGTTCGGCGATATACCACAGAACAGAGTGTATATAGTTGATGATGATTTCTACGGTTATACCCGAAAAAGTGCCGAAAGAGCCTCGGAAATTTGCAGTAAGATTATTGCAGAGAATGTGAAAAAAGAATGGTACACCTTCACTTCAATGCACATTGCCGAAGATGAAAGCACTTTAAGGCTTATGGCGGATGCTGGTTGCAGGGTTGTTTTGCTTGGAATCGAATCAGAAATTGTTGATCAGCTGCAGGCATCAGGGAAGAAAACGAATCTCAGAATAGGTACTGATAACTATGAAAAAGTTTTCAGTGCTTTTCATCGAAATGGAATTGCTGTATTGGGCAGTTTTATTTTCGGGCTTGATTCGGACACACCTGAATCAATAAACAGGAGGGTTGATTACTACATTAATTCAGGGGTAGATTGCATTCAGGCAGGCATACTTACTCCCCTGCCCGGAACCGGAACCTATTATCAATTGCTTAAAGAAAACCGTATCACCCATACCAATTATCCCGCCGACTGGGAGCATTACACCTTTTTTAATACCGTAATAGAGCCACTGAATATGAGTTCTGCGCAGTTGAGAGATATAATGTATGAAGCCTGGGAAAAAATTTATGACATCAAAGTTATGAAGAAGAAATATCTTCAAACATTAAAGCGAACAGGGAACCCAAAAGCAGCGGCATGGGCACTTCATGCAAACGTTGGTTACCGCAACACAGCTTTTGAAGGCACAAAAGAAATGATTGATTTTACAGAGATTTATAAAAGTATCACGGGTATTGCACTTGACAAAAACCTAAACCTGAAAGATGCTTAAGATCTTTCAGGTCAGGTTAACCGCAATGATCATCAAAGACTGGAATATATTATTTTATGGAGCAATTCTTTCTCGACCACATTCTTTCATTCTACAAGTCGTAGCAGGCAATGGTTTTCTTCGAAACGCGGTGAAAGATACGGCCTGTCTCGGAATCAACTTCGTAAATGGGTTTTGAGTCGTTTAGTATGATCTCTCCTTCAGTTTGCCCGGTTAATTTATTCATTTTCAATATACCTACTCCTTTGGAATCGTCATCACCAACCCGGGTTAGGATATACGCAAATAATTCGTCATTTTTGGTAGCTTTTTTATACGATTTTGAAGCATCAATCTTACTGATTCCATTGGTAAAGTCTTCCCAGGCTTTTCGTTCATTGCCATATTGTCTTCCTAATGACGTATGGTTTCCTGCAAGTCCTTGCTGATAAGCATTTGCAGACGCCATTGCCGTTCCTGCAACCATCATGGTTGTTTTCAGTATCTTGGTTGCCACCACCATACCATGGCCTGGTGCACGGTAGAAGTTCTGGTATTTGATTGTTCCGGTCTGATCAACCAGCCAATGGTTTTGTGACGAGGAAATTACAATACCCTGTTCATAAGCTTCAATGGTTTCGGGTTTTTCATCGCCTTTGAATTTGATGTTTTTGGCCAATAGGGTTTGTGAAAAATCAGTAAGATCAATTTTATACAGGTCATTATCGGACAATACGACGAGTGTCGTAAAACTGGCCTGAGTTGTTGCAATGATATTGGGCAGATTTTTTTTCCAAAATTCTTCTCCCCGGTAATCCACAGCGCCAAGGGAGTTCTTTTCGTCATAATAAATGATTCCTTTGTCGGTTACCTGATCAATCCTGATTCCTTTGACTTTTTTACTCCACTTTTCGGCCCCCGTAGTTCCATCCAGAAGGGTCAGATATTTTTCTCTGGCAGCAACAAGTATTCCATCAGTTCCCATATCGACAACATCACCTTCCAGTTTGCGGGCTTTCCATTTTTCGGCTCCTGTTTCGAAATCAAACAACACAAAATTTTTCTCATCCGACATTACAAGTCCATTGCGTGTGGCAGTTAGCTCGGGTTCGCCTTTTGCCTTAAATTCATGATTCCATCGTTGTTTCCCATTGGACAGATCAATGGCCACAATACTCGCTTTTTTTCCAAGAATACCGAAAACATATGCGGTTTTTTCGTCAAGGTCATAGGTCACTTGCTTGATCTCATCTTTTTTATCGCTTCCCAATATAGTTTTCCAGGAAACTTCACCCGTACGGGGTTCAAGCTTCACAAGCAGCTGTTTGTTAAAATACAACAGGTTATTGTCTTTAAGGGTATATGGAAGAAATTCTCCGGCTATGCCCTCTGTCTTCCAGAGCTCCTCTCCCGTTTTAAGATCAATAGCTTTTTTGAAATGATGGTGTGGCTTTCCTTTTTGGGCCGCATCTACATAATCTATCTGCAGAATGATCAACCCAAGTTCAGGAAGAACACCAGAACCACCAAAGTTGAATTGATAAGCAGTTTTGCCTAATACCTTAAACGATGGAGCACCCAGCTCTGCCGGATGGAAGACAACATTTCCCGTTTTTGTGTTGATGACAATGAAGTTCTTCATCATCGCATTATCGCTGAATTTTATTGAAATGTAGTCAATTAGCTCAGGATTTATGTTTCCTAGCGGGGTAATAAACTGATCACTGTAGTCTAGTTTTTTGCCATCTGCTCCCCGAACGGAAGAAACTTCACGCATGATCTTTTCTTCGCTCCAGATAATCTTTCCGGTCGCAGGATCAATTCCATGCAGACCATAGTCGCTTGTACCCATAAGCAGAATGCCGTTGGGCATTAGCTTGGTCCATTCAATAGTTTTTTCGAAATCCGCTGTCCAGCGGGGTGTGTTTTGAGCAATGATACTACTACACATGAGCATCAATATCATTGCCAGGCTGAGGTTTTTTTTGAGGTTGTTCATGACAGGTTTTTTTTGTTTAGACAGGAATACTTATAAAGAGATGTGTGCAAAAAAACCTGTTTAGTTTCAGTAAATCAATCAGGTAATTATTGGGTTCACATACGTATAATACCGTAGATTATTAAGAATTATTTAAGCATTAATCAACCCAATGCCTGCAGAAGTGATTATATTGCCGTTTACTATGAATCAAAAAGCCCTGTCGATAACAGGGGGCAGAAATGGTTTGCCTGCCCGATTGATGCACGTGCCTGTAACTTTAGCGGAGAGCATTAATTTGTTATCACTGATCCGATGAATCAGTTGATTAAATCCGAAGCGCAAAGCGGAAATCCTTTCTGTGTCGCAACTTACCGTGAAAAGATCACCGCTTTTCAGGGGCATGTGGTAATCCATTTCGATTCGTTTAACCACTAAAATAATCCCGTCGATAGTAAGAGTAGAAAAGTCAAGCCCGATGTGTTTCAGGTATTCATGACGGGCATGCTCGAGATAATGCTGATAATTGGCGTTATTAACAACACCCTGCATGTCGCATTCATAATCACGCACTTTGAGTTCTATCCTGAACGTTTTGTCCATTTCGTTACATTTGTGCAAACTTAGCAAATATCCTGACATTATTTTAATGAATTCCGAATCAGACAATTGCACGAAATGGCTTGGTTTGCTTTCCGGACCACTTATGCGTCGGGCATCTGAAAAACTGGCAATGAATGCAGTGGAACAGCCTCAGTCAATTGAATGCTTGTTTTCAGTTGTTCGCACAGCAGATCAGGTCAAGGCTTCTCGGGCATCATGGGTTTTGGGTCATCTCTGGGATATCAGTCCCACATCACTTGCGCTTTATATGGATGATGTTGTTGATATTATCATTGGCACGGCTCACGAAAGTGTCAGGCGTAATTTTTTAAGGATAGTTGCTGATTCTGAACCCGAAACATCTGTTTTAATGGCTTTGTTTGAGCATTGCATTGGGTGTATGATTTCGGAACGACATGCCGTTGCTGTACGCTGCAATGCCATGCAGATACTATATCTTACCTGCAAAAAGGAACCGGATTTGTCCCGTGAAGTGAAAACCTATATCGAATCGTGCATTGGTTTTGGTTCAGCAGCTTTCAAAGCCAGAGGCAAGGCTATTGTGAAGCAGTTGTCCTTGCTTGAACAAAATGAATTAGCCGAAAATATTTAGTGTATTAATTTTCATTCATCCTGTTGCGAAGGTCAGCAACCAGTCTGGCAGAAGCTTTTTCCAGCAGTTTGATTACCAAAAGGAAGCCCTCCTCACCACCATAATAAGGATCAGGTATATAGCTATAACCTGAACCGGCAATAAAATCACTGATATGTACGATTTTCTCTGACTCTTCAATTGTCTTGGCCTGTTCTTTCAGATCATAGAAATTACTGTCATCCATGGGGACAATAATATCAAATTGGTCGAAATCGGAAGATCGCCTGAACGGACGCGAAATGCTGGTGATTTCATAACCGTGTTTCCGGGCATGGGCACGCATGCGCGAATCGGCTTTCTCTCCCTCGTGCCAGCCTGAGGTGCCCGCCGAATCAACAAACACGGGCAGGCCTTCCTTTTCGGCGAATGATTTAAAAATGGCTTCTGCAGCAGGCGAGCGACATATATTGCCCAGACAAACAAACAATATCCTGAAGATTTTCTTGTGATTGTGCATGGCACAAAAATAATGGATATTGATCACGAAATGCTCATTTTGTTTCTGTTCGTGCAGATTTCCTGTGGGATTTATATTGCAGGATAATCATTACTTTTGCGCCTTGTTCATTCAGCCTTCTTAGCTCAGTCGGTAGAGCAGCTCACTCGTAATGAGCAGGTCGCGGGTTCGAGTCCCGTGGAAGGCTCATAAAAAAGCCTGACAATCATCGCTATCGTCAGGCTTTTTTTGTGAGGTCTCGAGCGGAGTCGAACCGCTGTACACGGTTTTGCAGACCGCTGCCTAGCCACTCGGCCACGAGACCAATACAGGGGTGCAAAGATAATCTATTTGGATAAATTGGCAAAATTGTCCTTCAATCCTTTACCTGCTGAAAATTCTTCAAGACATTCAGGGCACAAACAACTGTTGTATGTGTCATGAAGCTTGTCCAAAACAGAAAGTTCAATACTAACTCCATAGCACCAGCAGTGCGACGATTTGCTGCAATGAAATGAAGCGCCGCAGCGCGGACATCGCTCGGGTTCAATAATTTTCATAACTATCCTTTAAGAGTGACACTTACAAAATCCATTTTACCTCCAAGGGGTGGGTTCATCTTTTTGACCTTCACTTCGACCTGTGCAACCTGAGGAAAACATGCTTTGACTTCATCAATAATCCTCCGGCCAACATGCTCCAGAAGATTGGATTTTATTGCCATTTGTTTTTTGACGATCTGGTAAACCTCCATATAGTTAACAGTTTTGGAGAGTTCATCACTCACTTCTGCTTCATTGGTGTTGGTTTCCAGATACAGGTCGAGCACAAACCGCGTTCCGATAATGTTTTCTTCAGGAAAGCAACCGTGATAAGCAAAAAACTCCATTCCTTCGATTGAAATTGTTGTCATAGTAAACGATACGTTTTTAAATGTACTTACCCGAGTATGGTTATTCCTTTTTGCAACCTTGCCGTTGTTTCCTTGCGACCCACAAGATGCATGATGTCTGACAGATGCGGGCCTTTAGATGTACCCACCAGAAGCAAACGGATAGCATTCATGACTGCACCTGTGTTGTAGCCTTTTTGGATAATCCATTCTTTAATGGCCATATCGATGGCCGATGGCTCAAATGGATCAATCTCATCCAGAATCGAAACAATTTCACGTATCTGTCCGGCTGTTTCGGGTTTCCATCGTTTTTGCACCACTTGTTCGTCAAACGACTCAGGGGCTTCGAAAAAGAAATAACACTCATTCCATATCTCATGCACAAAATTTACTCTGTCGCGAACAAGATTAACAACGCGAAAAACATAATCTTCACTTGTGTTGATTCCTTTTTGCTTCAGAATGGCATGAAACAAATGGCTTATTTCTTCAGCCGATTTTTTCAGAAGATATTGATGATTAAACCATTTGGTTTTATCGGGATCAAACTTGGCTCCCGATTTGTTAACCCGTTCCAATGAGAATGCTTCGGTTAATTCATCAATGCTGAACAATTCCTGCTCTGTTCCGGGATTCCAACCCAGAAAGGCCAGCATATTGATGAAGGCTTCGGGAAAATATCCTGATTCACGGTAGCCACTCGAAACTTCATTGCTCACAGGGTCAACCCAGCGAAGCGGAAATACCGGAAACCCAAGCCTGTCCCCATCCCTTTTGCTCAACTTTCCGTTTCCATCAGGCTTCAGTAATAGCGGAAGATGCGCAAAAACAGGAGGTTGCCAGCCGAATGCCTCGTAAAGCAGCACATGTAGCGGAAGCGAAGGAAGCCATTCCTCACCTCTGATTACATGTGAAATGCCCATCAGATGGTCATCAACAATATTCGCAAGGTGATAAGTAGGCAGACCATCTGATTTGAACAGTACTTTGTCGTCGAGGGTTTCGGTTTTTACAACAACAGTTCCTCTGACGATGTCCTGCATCACTACTTCAGAATGTTCCGGAGTTTTAAACCGGATAACATAAGGCTGTCCACTACTGATTGAATTTTCAGTTTCATTCTTCGAATAACTGAGGCTGTTTTTCAGGTGCAAACGGGTTTCAAAATTGTAAACAAAGGGCTTGTGTCCCGACTCCGCCTGTTTCCTTAAGTTTTCCAAATCCTCAGGGGTGTCAAATGCGTAATAAGCATGACCCTTTTCAATCAACTCAAGAGCATATTGGTGGTATATTTCTTTTCGTTCGCTTTGGCGGTAAGGGGCATGAGGTCCTCCTTCCCTGACACCTTCATCAATATGTATCCCAGACCATTCCAACGATTCCATGATATATTCTTCAGCACCGGGAACATAGCGCGACTGGTCAGTGTCTTCTATACGGAGAATCATTGTGCCCTTATGTTTACGGGCAAAAAGATAATTGTATAATGCAGTCCTAACACCGCCAATATGTAACGGACCTGTGGGACTGGGTGCAAAACGAACACGAACATTATTCATGTAGCAAAAATTTGGGCAAAGATAAACAACGTCAGGCTAACAATCCGGATCTAATCAATTACACCAGTGGCTAACTTCTAACCAGAGGAATAGCATAACAATCAGCTTGCACTGCCTTTGCGATCCATAACCATGTTAAGAATAATGATGGAGCCTAAACGAATAATTAAAATGAATTGTCGGAGGGTTTAAGTAATGTCTATAAAACCACCAGGCGTCTTATAGACCTTTGGTTGCCATGGGAAATTACCACAGCATAAACTCCAGATGCCCAACCTGATATCATTAATTGGTAATTATTCCCCTCAAAATTGCCACTGGCCACTTCTGTTCCTGACTGATTGAAAACAGTGTATTGCGTTGAGCCGGATTGGAAAAATGGCAGCGACACAGAAACCATCTCATTGGCAGGGTTCGGATAAATGCTGAAGAATCCGGGTGTGCGCTCTTCTGGATTGCCGACGATCAGGCTGTTAACTTTTTCAAATGTATAGTTCAGTGGGTCAACCGTAATGCCAACTACTTCTTTATCAACAGGAATGTTGAATGTTTTGATCTTCTCATCCTGATGCAAACGGATAATTTCGTGAGTGTTGTCGCTGAAGTTGAGCCTATAATCCATATGCATATCAAAGAATGGTGTTACCGAAGTCGACGTTGACTGTGTACTGATCAGTACCAATTCGCTTCCTTGCATATACCATATAAAGTCATAAAGCGGATAGCCTTCGCCATAATACCATTGATCAAAGAAGTATTCAAAATCCATTCCTGTTACCTGTTCGGCAACAAGCCTGAAATCCTCCCCTGTTGCAGATGTGTCGGCATATTGGGTCTGAAATGTTCTGAGCATATCAAAGAATAGTTCATCATCATTGATCTCATGCCTTAACACGTGGAGAATAGAAGCGCCTTTGTCGTAAGAAAGCCTTCCGTTGAATATCCTCCAGATATTGTCTTCGGTAATTTCTGACGGCGGAATATACACACTGCCGCCGGGCTGGCTCATTACATTGTTTTGGGTGTTGATGATAAATGTTTGAGCCGTATTCCAGTCGTTTATAAATTCATGAGCGAGATAGGTCGAGTAAGTTGCAAATCCTTCGTTTATCCATATGTCGCTCCAGGTGGCGCAGGTAACATTGTCGCCAAACCACATGTGCCCTAATTCGTGCGAAACCAGAGTAAAAGACCAGCCACCCATAGTGCTCATCGTCTGGTGCTCCATACCTCCTCCAAGCTGGGTTATACAATGACCGTATTTTTCGTCTTTAAACGGATACATCGTATAAAGATCGCTGAACACTTCTATCATTGGAGCTGTTACATCTATATTGGACTTGTATTGTGGCAGATATGAAGGGTGGTTGTAAATGAAATTCTGGATCAGGATGGAGTCACCATCAAGGCCTTCGGGCTTTGAATAGAGGTTATATTCCTGATAATCACTTACAGCGAATGAAACAAGATAATAAACAATAGGATATTTTGATTTCCACTCATAACGTAGCTGGCCGTCGCCTACATCTGTAATCTGTGTGAGCAACCCCTGTGATCCTGCCATGGTATTGGCAGGAGTCGTCAAAAATACCCACACTGAATCAGCCTTGTCTGTGAGCACTTGTTTTGTAGGCCACCATTGTTTGGCATTAAAAGGCTCAGATAGTGACCAGGTTACCTGCTTGTCCCATTGCTGCGAAGTAGCATTGGTGACCCCGGAGAAAAAACCTCCAGTTGGAGGTGTGCCGCCATAGCTGATCTCTGCAACAAAATTATCACCGGTAGTCAGAGAAGGCACAACCGTTAACAACACATTATCACCTTGCCTGTTCCATGTTGTGTACACCTGACCGTTAAACACAATCTGACTAATGGTCATTTGTGTAACCAACTCAAAAGCAAATACACTAAAATCTTCAGCAATAACATCAGCATGAATCGTAACTTTTCCGTTTACACTGGTATTCAGGTTGGTGACTGCGATGTCGAGGAAATAGAACTTAACGTCATAGTCATGTACGAGTGGGCTTTGCCAGTCGTTGCGATATGCAAAACGTTCAATTATGTGATTTTCCGGGTAATGTCTGCAATAGCGGTCATGGACATGTTCATCGGGTTGTTGCGCAAATATTGGGTAAACCAGCAACAGCAGAGAAAAAAGGGCAATAAGATGTTTCATTAGTGATCGTCTGTTTAATGTTTAAGGAGTTGGTGCAAATGCCTAAGATGTATCTTTGTGGCCAAAAATAAACTTTTTTATGTATCGTTTTGTTTTAGAACTGACTGTATAGCGTGTTTTATGGGAAGTGACTATCTGGCTTTGTTGGGCAACATTGAGAAGTTTGCCAGAAAATACTATGTGAACGAACTGATTAAAGGGTTGATATATAGTGTATTTCTGCTGTGTTTATTATTTCTTCTGTTCAACAGTATCGAGTATTTTGCCTATTTTGAATCAGGTGTCAGATTTTTCATGTTTTACGCTTATATCAGCATTTTCTTGTTTGTTTTGGTGAAATTTATTCTGATTCCTGTTGCTCATTTGATCCGTTTCAGGAAAACCATGCCGCATGAAACAGCCGCACGAATTATTGGCAAACACTTTCCTGAGGTTGATGACAAATTATTGAACACCCTTCAGCTTCAGCGAATGGGTGAAGGCAATGCAGGATCAATCGCGCTTCTTGAGGCCGGAATCAGTCAGAAAATCCGCCAACTGAGCCCGCTCCCCTTTTCCAATGCAGTTTCCTTCAGTAAAAACCTGCGAAAATTGAGATTTGCTGTTATCCCTGTTCTATTGCTTATGGCACTTATTGTAATATCCCCCTCTTTTGTGATGGAACCTTCGTTCAGAATAATAAGTTACAACCAGCATTTCAATAAGCCCCTACCCTATCAGATTGATATAGAAAACGAGTTTTTGACCGTTGTGCAGCAGTCCGACTTCAGGTTGTGGGTGAGTGTTACCGGAGAAGAGCTTCCTGCAAGTTTATCCATCAGAGCTAACGGATATACGTACAATATGGATAAGACGAGCCATTTCAGGTTTTATTATGATTTTAAAAATGTGCAAGAAAACATTGACTTCAGGATAATAGCCGGAGATGTTGAAACACAACAATATACGCTGACTACGCTGCCTCGGCCGGTGTTGTCGTCCATTGAAGCTGAAGTTGTTTTTCCCGAATACATGAACAGGAAGAACGAATTCTATCGTGATCAGAGTTTTATTAGTCTTCCGGTAGGCTCCAGAGTGCTATGGACACTTCATTTGAGAAATGCAGACAGAGTAATTCTCTCTTCAGCTGATACACAAACTGCTTTTCTGGTTGAAAACGGAAAGGCAGTTACCGAGACTCTGCTGATGGAGAGTAATCAGTTCAAATTCAGACCTGTTAATTCAATGGTTAATCTGGAACAAGATCTGGTAGTTGATCTTGAAGCAGTTGCTGATTTGTATCCTGAAATGGCAGTTTCGATTGTAGCCGAATCCAATTCAGGAAAAGAAAGGTTTTTTTCGGGGCTTATCCAGGATGATTACGGTTTCAGCAGATTGAATTTCGTTTATCGCATAGAAAATCCTGAACTAAATGAAGTATCTGATCTTTTTCTTCACCCCATTCAGATTGAAAGAAATAGGCAAAGACAAGATTTTTATTATATGTTAACCGTCGATAGTTTGAACCTGCAAGCAGGTGATAGGCTTACTTATTTCTTTGAAGTTTGGGACAATGACGCCATTTTCGGCCCAAAAAGCAGACGATCATCAGTGTTTGAAATTAACATTCTCTCACAGCAAAAGATTGATTCACTGATCAGAATTCAGGAATCAGAAAAGGAAAACCAGGTCGAGAAACTGCTGAACGAAACCCGCGAGATCAAGAAGGAAATGGATGATTTTCTGAGGGAAATGATGCAAAAAAAGGAGCTGGACTGGAACGACCGTAACCAATTAAAAAACCTCATCGAGCGGCAAAAGGACGTTGAAGAACAATTGAAAGAAATGATGCAGACAAACAAAGAGCTTCAACAGCTTAATGAAGAAAGACGCGATAAGAACAAAGAATTACTGGAGAAGCAGAAGAAACTGGATTCGATGCTGGAAGAAATAATGAATGACGAGTTGCGACAGCTGCTCGAAGAACTGCAGAAACTAATGGAAGAGGCAAACAAGGATCAGGTCAGGGAAATGCTCAATCAGATGAAGATGAATAATGAGCAGTTTGAAAGAACGCTTGACCGTAATCTTTCGTTACTAAAACAATTGCAGTTTGAGATGGAGATGCAGCGATTGATTTCCCAGTTGAATGAAATGGCGGATGAATTAAATAAAGAGGCAGGAAAGGAGTCAGCAACAGATGCTGAAAAGAAAGAGAGCATTGAAAAGATGGAGGAGATAAAAGATCAGTTCGATATGTTTTCAGGAGAACTGGATAGTTTACGTAAGAAGAATCAGGAATTGGATAAACCTTTTGAATTGCAGGAAACAAAAGAACAGGAATTAGATATAAAGAACGATCTGAATAAAGCGCTTGAGCAGCACAATAAGCAACAACAGAGTGCAGCAGGAAAAAAGAAGACTGAAGCCTCCTCAAAGATGAGCAAGCTTAGCCTCGACTTGCAAAACATGATGAAAAAGGAGAATGTAAAACGCAAGGCAGAAGATGCACGAACGCTCAGAATATTGCTCCAAAATGTGCTCAGGGCCAGTCTGAATCAGGAATCCCTGATGCACAAACTTGAGGCTTTACGGCGCGATGATCCTGCCTATATTGAAATCATACGTGATCAGAGTAACCTTCGGGAGAGTTTTGGAATCATTGAAGATTCATTAACCGCCTTAGCAAAACGACAGCCGGAGATTGAAACTTTTGTTTTTTCAGAGATTGAACAGATAAACCGAAGAATGAATAATGCGCTTGAAAATATGCAGGATCGCAGAACCGCTAATACGCTCTCCGAAATGCAGTTTTCGATGATGTCGTTGAATAATCTGGGACTGATGCTTTCTGAGGCGCTAAATAAAATGGAGCAGAGTATGGGTATGCCTAATCCAATGCAGGGCGAGCAGGATAGTCAGGAAGGACAGAGCGGAAGCGAAAGCCTCTCGAATATGAAGGACCTGCAGCGCGCTCTGGGCGAACAACTTAAAGAAGGTATTGAGCGTATGAAAGGAAAGCAGGGTAGTAAGGAGGGCGAAAGCAGTCAGAGCGAAGATTTAGCCCGAATGGCTGCACAACAGGAAGCATTGAGAAATCAGATGCAGCAACTCATGGATGATTTTAAATCTCAAGGAGTTAACGGTGATGCATTGAGTGAGATTTTGCAGGATATGGCGAAGCTTGAAGAAGATCTGGTGAACAAGCGTTTGACGGATAACCTTTTAAAAAGGAACGAGGATATAACAATACGTTTACTGAAAGCTGAGAATGCCCAGCGGGAAAGAGAGTTAAAAGAGGAAAGGGAGTCAAAGCGTCCTAAAGAGTTTATGAATAGTAACCCTACCGGAATTATAGAGTATAATGAGATAATCAAACGACAGGAAGATGCCTTGAAGCTGTCACCTATTGTTGTAAAGCCTTACTACAGGCAGAAAATTAATGAGTACATGCTCCAATCAAAAACTGAAGCCGGTTATGAATAGAATTAATCTGATTATAAGAAATGAGGACTTCCACAAGCTGGAACAGTTTGTGGAACAAGTAGTTGATTTATCTGGAATTGAGAATACATATTACAGCAATATTGCTTCAGCCACCGGATTAGTGTATGATTTGCTTTGCAACAAAGTAGCCGGAATCGGTTTGTTGGTTGAAGCTACCTCAGCAGATAGCGGTCTTTACTTGGAATTTCTAATTACTGATGAGGACAATAACACCCAAATGAAGAAATCGCTGGATTTCGCAGATATAATCGGTTCAGAATTGTTTGTATTGCAAACCTTAAGTGATTTATGTGTTGTTGATGAGCGATCAGACAAGCTAACCTTGTTATTCAACACTACTGCACAGTTTGGCATAAAAGCCAGACGCCGTGCAAAACTTTTATCGCAGTATTTTGCCTGCCAGAAACGAATAGCAGATCATTTAAAATGCTGAAGATCAACAAAATATATTGGCTAACAGATGTTCCGGATGTTGCTATTTCCAGTGATTGGATCAATAGTGTCATTAATAAGAACGGGAAGAAGCTGGCAAGAATCGATATTGTATTTTGCAATGATGAGTTTTTATTGCAGATGAATCGTGACTACCTGCAGCACGACTACTACACAGACATCATCACATTTGATCAATCAGAACAGGAAGGTTTTGTTTCAGGCGACATATACATCAGCCTCGATAGAATATTAGAAAATGCACTTGAAGCGAACACAAGTTTTGAAAATGAGTTACATAGAGTTGTTATACATGGTGTTCTGCATTTGTTGGGTTTTAATGACAGTACTTCGAGCGAAAGGAATGAAATGAGGTCAATGGAAGATGCTTCTCTGCAAATTCTGGGTATTACTAACTAATAACGTGACAGTTAAGCAAATGGTTTCACGTGAAACAATCAAAAGGATTAATGTTTGAGAAATATGATATAATTGTCGTTGGTGCCGGACATTCAGGTTCCGAGGCTGCTGCCGCTGCCGCCAATATGGGATCGAAAACACTGCTGATCACAATGAATCTGCAAACAATTGCTCAGATGTCATGCAATCCGGCTATGGGTGGCATTGCCAAGGGACAGATAGTTCGAGAGCTCGATGCGCTGGGAGGCTATTCAGGTCTTGTTACCGACAGAACCATGATACAGTTCAGGATGCTCAACAAAAGTAAAGGACCTGCAATGTGGAGTCCACGTGCGCAAAGTGACCGTATGTTGTTTGCTGCTGAATGGCGACGCATGCTTGAATCAACCCCAAACCTTGATTTTTGGCAGGATACTGTAGTTGGTTTGATAATCAGCAATGGGAAAGTTCGTGGTGTGCTGACAGGAATGGGCATGAAAATCGAATCAGAGGCGGTGATACTGACCAATGGGACTTTTCTGAATGGATTGATCCATATTGGTGAAAAGACGTTTGGCGGAGGCCGGATGGGAGATAAAGCGAGCACAGGAATAACCGAGCAGCTCACAGACTATGGATTCCTTGCCAGCAGGATGAAAACAGGAACACCAGTCAGGGTAGATGGACGTACAATTGATTTTTCAAAGATGGAAGAGCAGAAAGGAGATGAGCGTCCATCCAATTTTTCCTATCTCGAAAACACTCCTTTGAACAACCAAAGGAGCTGCTATATCACTTATACATCCAAACAGGTACATAATATTTTGAGGGAGGGGTTTCATCTTTCACCTATGTTTTCAGGAAGAATAGAAGGCGTTGGCCCAAGATATTGCCCGAGTATCGAAGACAAAATCGAGAGGTTTTCATCAAAAGATGCTCATCAGCTGTTTGTGGAACCAGAAGGTTGGAATACAATTGAATATTATGTAAACGGTTTTAGTTCCTCCCTTCCTGATTATGTACAGTACAAAGCATTAAGAGAAATACCGGGTTTTGAACACGCGAAAATATTCCGACCGGGTTATGCTATCGAGTATGATTATTTTCCACCGGAGCAATTGAAATATACGTTAGAAACCAAACTTGTAGAAAACTTGTATTTCGCCGGACAGATTAACGGAACAACAGGTTATGAAGAAGCCGCGGCCCAGGGTTTAATGGCCGGAATCAATGCCGCGCTGAAAGTGCAGGATAAGGGCAGTTTCACCTTGGGACGTGACGAAGCATATATTGGTGTATTGATCGATGATCTAATTACGAAAGGTGTTGATGAGCCCTACAGAATGTTTACAAGCAGGGCTGAATTCCGGATTTTACTGCGACAAGACAATGCAGACTTCAGGTTAACGCCATTAGCAGCAAGGATAGGATTAGCCACGGCAGAAAGAGTAACCGTTTATGAACGTAAACTTGACATGACGCAGAGTTTAAAGGAGTTTCTGAAAAGCACAAGCATTTCTCCTGAAGTTATTAATCCTATACTTATTGAGCTTCAAACTGCTCCAATCAGTCAAAGAATCAAGATTTCCGGATTGTTGCTTCGGCCACAGGTTTCAATACACAACATTTGGCATATTATTGAACATGACTTCAAAGCAAAATATGGCTTTGACGAAATTTCGGATGAAGTTTTGGAGTCCGTTGAAATCTCTGTGAAGTACGAAGGATACATTATCAAGGAAGCCGAAATGGCAGACAAGCTCAAGAGAATCGAAGAAGTTAAGCTAAAACCGGATTTTGATTATCATAGCCTACAATCTTTATCCTGGGAGGCTCGTGAGAAACTATCCAGAATAAAGCCTGAAACCCTTGGTCAGGCTAGCAGGATAAGTGGTGTATCCCCATCAGACGTTTCTGTATTGGCCGTATTTTTAGGACGTTAACATAATGTTTCACGTGAAACAAAACTAAATGAATAAGCATTTGAGATGCCCTTTGTGTGCACACGAAAACCTTACTTTCAAATTTTCAACAAAGGACTATTTTCTTACAGGTGAAGAATTTGATGTGCATCAATGCGGTTTTTGTGGATTGCAAATCACCAATCCCTTTCCCGATGACCTTGCATCTATTGCCTATTATCAATCCCAAAACTATTATTCTCATCCGGGCAAAAGCATGAACCCTTTGGCTCTTATATATCAATTGATCAGAAGGTGGAATGTTGCCTCCAAAACCCGATTGCTAAAGAAGTATTGTGACTCTGGTAATATTCTTGATATTGGGGCTGGCTCAGGCTCCTTTTTAGAATCATGCCAGAATGCCGGATTTTCGGTCATGGGTATAGAAAAAGATCAGAATGCCAGAAATTATTGTTCCACTAGAATGGGTTTACATGTTATTTCGCCTGAGCATGATTCCCAAATAGATGAGAGCTCTCAGGATGCTATTACACTATGGCATGTGTTGGAGCATATTCATGATTTACATGATAACATAGAAAAAATAAAGTTGTGGATGAAGCCCGGGGCTTATCTGGTGTTGGCCTTGCCCAATCCCGAATCGCCCGACGCTTTGTTTTATGGTAAGTATTGGGCTGGTTGGGATGTGCCTCGTCATCTATACCATTTTTCTTCTGATACAATGAGGTTTCTCGGAAAAAGGAATAATCTCCGGCTGGTCAATATTGTTCCAATGCGGTGGGATGCTTTTTATGTGAGCATACTAAGCGAACAATACAGGGGAAAATCACTTACAGCCCTCCGGGGACTATACCACGGACTTAAATCCAACTTCAAGGCCGAATCATGTGGAAATTTTTCAAGCCTTATTTATGTGTTCCAAAAACCCGAGAACTAATTATGGCTTAGAATAAACCTGAAAACTGAAATACAATTTGTTGTTTACGTTTGTTTTACTATATATCAGAATTGCTTACTTTGGTCTTTAATTTAGGGTTAAGATTATTGATCAAATTTTTTCCAGGAACATAATGTTTCCTAATACGTTATGCCAAAGAAATACCTGACACTGGTTAATCGACACGTTTTGTACATGATGATGCTCGCTTTAGCGATCATATTAATCAACACGATGGCGAACAGATACTATTCAGTAGAGAATTCTGCTGAACGGTTTCAGAATGCTTTTCTGGAAATGGAGAGTAAGGGTGAGCATTTTCTTCAGATGTTGTCGGCTTATGGCCCTGAAATTGCCACTTCAGGAGCCTCATCGCTAGAAATGCCCATACAGAAACCTGATAATGCCACATTGTTCATCTATAGATCAGATTCGCTTATCTATTGGTCAGGCAACAGCATTGATATTTCCACGCAAGTGTCAGGTCATGTATCCAATGGAACCTTTCTAAAGCTGAAAAATGGCTATTATTATTTTCAAGTAATAGAAAAACAGCAGTATAGAATGATTCTTGTTGGTTTGATATATGGTAGTTTTCCCTTTGAAAACAGCTTTATAGAGAATGCATTTGCACCTGATTTTCCTACTGATTGGCGTCTTGCAGTTCCTATTGATAAAGATATTTCTTATTCCGTTGTCAATAGTATGGGTGAAACCGTTTTTTCTGTTTCACCAACGCAAACATCAGCTGTGGATGGTTTTGTTTATTATTTGGTTTTGTTTCTGTTTTCTTTATTGCTTATTAGTATTTATCACCTTGCATATATCGGTTCAGAATTTCTGCTTAAGGCATCATCAAAAATCTCTCAAGGCATTATATTCCTGATGCTTATAGTTGTCATCAGATATTTGTTGTTAATCCTTAGGTGGCCTGATATCATCTTTTTACATGAACTTTTCGGCTCAGCACTGTTAAGTGCCGGAGAATTGATACCCAGCCTGGGCGACCTATGGTTTCATGCCCTTACGCTACTCTATATTTCGGTGGTCTTTTTCAGAAATCCTGCAATAGTTGTAAAAGAAACTATAAGCAGATCATCGCAGATAAGTTATGGTATTGCTCTGTCATTGGTATTGGTCATTATTGGTTCGGGATATCTCGGTTTAATCAAAATCACGATTATAAATTCTTCAATACCTCTTTCCTTTAAGGAGCTGTATTATTTTGATATGATGAGTTATCTTACTTTTCTCATTATTTCACTAATAAGCGTCGCCTTTATTTTCGTGCTTTTGGGTTTGTTCCGAACAGTACGGATGCTGATAGTATCAAGATTTACTTCGGTTGTTGTGCTGTTTCTCTTTCTGGCTGCATATATTGGGTTTGTCGCTTTTGATAACGATGTTTATCATACTGAGTATATCCTGATGATTGTGGCTTATGTATTCCTTTTAATGCCTTTCGCTGCCAGAAAGTTGTTTGTGTACCGTATCGAAAAGGCATTTCTATTGGTTTTTCTATCCGGTGTTCTGGCATTAGTATTTTACCATAGCAATATGTATGTGGCCGATAAAAAGCAAAACCTTATCGCACTGCGTCTGGCTGAGGACTCTGATCCGCTGTTTGAGTTTTTATATGACGAAGTCAGCAATACATTAGAAAAAGATTCAGCATTTTTCACTCTCGTATTGCACGGAGATACTACTGATCAAAATTTAAATGAAAAGGTATATGATTATCTGAAGGAGAACTATTTTTTTGGTTATTTCAATAAGTTTAATATCAATATTGTCATTTGTCAGCCTGAAGAGTTATTGTTTGTAAGGCCGGGTGATTTTTACATTGGCTGTAACGAATATTTTGATGAATTAATCAAGAATGACTCCCTTAGCATCCAGAACAAGGCCAATAAACTTTTTTTGATTCACGATTATGCCCAGCAGACATATTACTTAGGACGCATTGATCTTAATCGTCTTTTAAATGATTCAACACGCACATATCCAACTTATTATATTGAGTTTTACAATAGATTTCTTCCTGAAGGAATCGGATATCCCGAATTGCTTATTGATGAGGAGAATGATCGGTCAAAAGACCTTTCAACCTATTCATTTGCGCGTTATGTTGACGGAATTCTTGCATATAAATTCGGAAATTATCTATATTCGAACCAATTAGAGGCTGAATTGCTGAGTAGTCCTTACTTCTTCGAAGAAGACAATTATAGGCATCTTTTATATCCTGTAAATGATGATATAATTTTACTCATTAGTCGCAAAGGTAAAGGCCTGATCGATATGGTGGCTCCCTTTTCCTATTTTGCAGTTTTCATTGGTTTGTTAATGATAATTGTATTCGCTTTTTTGGGAAAGAATGATCGAAAATCACCTTTCCTGTTTAATTTCAGGATTAAGCTGCAGATACTTTTGGTTTCATCGCTAATCTTGTCATTTTTTATTGTTGCTGCCGTTTCATTTAACTACATCAAATCGTTTTATCAGCTTAGGACAAATGAAATGTTAAAAGAAAAAACACAGAGCATTCTTATTGAACTTGAACACAAACTGAAAGGATCTGATTTCAACGGTCCTGATATAGAACAATATCTATATCAACTACTAACGAAGTTTTCAGCAGTGTTTTTTACAGATATTAATCTATATGATCTGAGAGGAAGACTAATTGCCAGCAGCAGGCCCGAAATATTCGACAAAGGCTTGATTTCTGAGCTGATGAACCGAGAAGCTTTTGAACAACTTACCCGAAACGGAAAAATCTATTTCATACACAACGAAATGATTGGTTCGGGAAAATACCTGTCATCATACATTCCATTCAGAAATGAAGATGGGGTTCCTGTGGCTTTTCTGAACCTGCCCTATTTTGCCAAAGAAACCGAACTGAGGGAGGAAATCTCCTCCTTTCTGCTGACATTTCTGAATATTCTGTTTATGCTGACCGCTTTGTCAATCTGGCTGGCGCTTGTATTATCACGTCGAATGACAAGTCCCCTGATCATGATTCAGGAAAAAATGCAGCGCCTGGCAGTAGGACGACCAAATGAAAAACTGGTATACACCCAGCAGGATGAAATCGGACAGTTAGTCCGCCAATACAACCAACTGATAGATCAGCTCGAGGAAAGTGCCTCATTGCTGGCCCGCTCCGAAAGAGAAAGTGCATGGTCAGAAATGGCCAGGCAAGTGGCTCATGAAATTAAGAATCCGCTGACACCAATGCGCCTGAGCGTACAATATCTTAAAAAATCCTGGGACGAGAAAGATCCTGAAATTGGAGAGAAGATCAGTAAAACAACCCAGACGATCGTCGAACAAATCGATGCCTTGAGTGAAATTGCTTCGGCATTTGCTGATTTCGCAAGTATGCCTGCCCAGAAGAACGAGCAGGTGGACGTATCAGAAATTATCAGACATACTATTGATTTGTTTGCTGCACATGAAAACGCAGAGATACTGTTCAGAACCGGCCCGGCAGGAAATTTTGTTGTGATTGCTGACCGTAAAAGCCTGATTCGGGTGTTTAATAATTTGATTAAAAATGCTTTACAAGCAATTGAAGGAGTTGAAAAGGGCAGGGTAGAGGTTAAAATGGGAATTGAATCAGAAATGGTTGTCATCATGGTGATTGATAATGGAAGGGGCATGTCTGACGAACAGGCTTCAAGGGTTTTTACCCCCTATTTTACCACGAAAACCAGCGGAACAGGTATAGGACTGTCAATAGTCAGGAACATCATCAGAACCCTGAAAGGCGATATTCAATTTCAAACACATGAAGGAAAAGGCACTACCTTTACCATTCGATTGCCCAAAAGCGAGATAAATGAATAAGATTTTTATTACCAAAACTATCATTTTGATTAGCTGATATTATGTCCGCAAACCCAATTAAAAGCCTTGCCGGTCAAACGGTTGTATACGGAATGGGGACAATATTACCCAGGCTACTCAATTATTTTATGGTTCCGCTCTATACCAGGGTGTTTGAGCGTGAGGTGTACGGACAGGTTACCGAACTGTATGCTTATGTGGCTTTTCTGATGGTTTTGCTGACCTATGGAATGGAAACGGCATTTTTCAGATATGCCCAGAAGAATGATGCACGCAAGGTTTTTAATGCTGCAATGAGTATTATAACCATCACAAGTGCAGTGTTTTTATTACTTGTATTGTTATTTTATGTTCCGGTATCAGATTGGATGCAGTATGAGGGCAATTCTGAGTATGTTTTGTTCATCGGTTTAATTGTAACACTTGATGTGCTGACCGCCATCCCATTTGCCATGCTGCGCAAACTGAATAAAGCCAGATGTTTTTCGGTGATTAAAATGCTCAACGTTTCAGTGAATATTGGTCTGAACCTCTTGTTTATCATCGTCATGCCCGAAAAATCAGCTGCTATGGCAGAACAGTTGTTTGGTAACGGTCCTGATCTACTCGTGTGGGTCTTCATTTCTAATATTGCTGCCAGTTTTCTAAGCCTGTCCATGTTGGCTCCGTTGTTTCGGACGTTCAATTTTTCTCTGGATCTGACCTTACTCAGACCCATGCTTCACTATGCATTGCCGGTTTTGGTTGTCGGAATCGCAGGTATGGTTAATGAAGTTCTTGATAAGATAATCCTGAAATACTTGCTGCCTGAATCTGGTGAAGCAATGGCCCAATTGGGTGTGTATGGCGCCAATTACAAACTTGGTGTTCTGATGACTCTTTTTGTTCAGATGTTCCGTTATGCTTCTGAGCCTTTCTTTTTCGCTGAAGCGGAGAAGCGCAACGCACCACAACTCTTTGCCCGGGTGATGAATTATTTTGTGCTTTCATGTCTGGTGATTTTTTTGATGGTTGTTTTTTACCTCGATCTCTTTAAGCATTTTATTGGCGAAAATTATCATGATGGCCTTGGCATTGTTCCCATTATTTTGATGGCGAACTTGTTTTATGGGGTCTTTTATAATCTGTCAATTTGGTATAAACTTACGGACCGTACCAAAGATGGGGCATACATTTCGATTGCCGGCGCTGCTGTTACAATTACCCTGAACGTTCTGCTTATACCCGTTTTAGGATATCACGGAGCCGCCTGGGCGCATTTCGGCTGTTATTTGCTTATGATGACAGCTTCTTATGTTTGGGGACAGCGTGTTTATCCAATTCCGTACCAGACAGGACGGCTGGTATTTTATATACTATTTGCAGCAATCTTATTTTATGTTTCAACTTTGTTTGGCGAACAAACCTTATGGATTCGTTATACCGCCAACACAGCTATGTTCTTGATATTTGCAGCAGTTGGTTATTTTCTTGAAACAAAGAAACAAGCAGTGCAGGCAAAACAATAAGATCCAGACAGCAATTGAGCTCACTAATCAGGGCTATTTATCTCAGGTTTCGGATGGTTCGTATAAAAGGCTCCTTTAGCCTTTCGTAGACAGTTTCGGCACTGCCATTACCATCTACATCAATTACCTGATTGTGCATTCTGTAGTAATCCAAAACAGGCTCGGTGCGTAACTGGTGCTCCTCAAGTCTGGCCACAATAGTCGAAGCACTGCTGTCGTAGGGCATTTTTGAAGATGTTTGCGATCTCGCATCCAGCCGCTTGATCAGCTCCAGAAAAGGCACCTGCAGGTTTATAACACAGCTGATTGAGCGGCCGGTTTTGCGCAACAGTCCATCCAGAATATATGCCTGTACGTGGGTTCGCGGATAGCCTTTGAAGATGTATCCCCTGCTGTTGCCTGCGGTTTCCTGAAGTTTTTTCTCGATAAGCCTGATCACGATTTCATCAGGTACATGCAGTCCTTTTTCGAGGAAAGGTTTTATTTCGTTGCTCACCGGACTGCCTGTTTTAATCTCTTCCTGTAATAGCTCTCCGGTTGAAATTATAGTCAGATTAAACTCAGAAGCCAGTTTAGATGCCTGAGTTGCACGTCCGGCTCCGGGAAACCCGAATAATATCAGATTGATTGGATTGCTGTTAATGTCGTCAGAAACAAATTGGTTGATCCGTGCAAAAACCTCATCAGCCGTACCCAATCCGTTGATCCTTGTGAGCAATCCCTGACTTTCGTAAAATGTGAGTAGGGGCAAGGTTTTCTGATGGTATTCCATAAGCCTGCGCTCGATGACAGTTTCATTATCATCGCTTCGACCCTGTTCGGTCGCACGCTGTAAGAGACGTTGCTTGCAAACTTCATCAGGGACTTCAAGGATAAAAATCCGGTTAAGCGAAGTGTGCAAACGGGTAAGCAGCCCATCAAGTATGTAAGCCTGCACATAGGTGCGCGGAAAACCATCGAACAGAAAACCATCGCTGCGTTGCTCCGAACGGATGGCATTCCCGATCACCTGAACAATGATTTCGTCATCTACAAGTCCACCCGACTCGATGATGTTGCGTGCCTTCAGGCCAAGCGGGCTGCCGTTTTTGATCTCTTGCCTGAGCACTTCTCCTGTTGAAATATAAAGCAGGTTGTAGCGCGACATCAACATTCCTGCCTGTGTGCCTTTTCCTGCGCCCGGAGGACCAAACAGAATCAGATTGAGCATAACAATAATGTTTTACACAAATATACACTATTGTGATGTTTTTGCATAAACCCTTTGTTTTAGTTTTTCCCACATAAAAACCATCAAAGCTGTAGAAAACATTACTATACTAAACCAAAGAAGCAAACCCGTCCATTGCATTGTCTGAAACACAGCTGTAGCCACATTGCCGATAATCAGCCACTGAATCACATAAAATGCGGTGACATTCCTGCCCATCCACCTCACATAACGGATCAGGAGATTGTTTCCGGTAAACTTCATTATATATTGGGAAAGAATGGTCAGTGCAACGAGAAAGGAAATTGTCCACATCACAAACCATTCATTGTGGTGGTAATACACCGGCAGGTTTGAAGCCACCCTGAACCCAAACGTAAAGAACAAGAGCAGAGGCACGGCAATTATCAGTAAAACCTGTAGTAAATATTTTTCGATCAACAGTTTAAATACTGATGTTTTGCATAAAAGTCCAAATAAATAGCCTGCCAAAGGATAGGAAAGCCAGGGAAAAAGAGGAAAATAAGACCAGGAATGGTAGCCCCAGAAGTATGCTTCTATGTACTTGATCCAGGACATTGTGCCTGAGTAAACAGGTATCCACGGGTTTATTGAAGCTGCGAGAACAAGCATTATTGCCCAAATCAACAGCTTATCCGCAAAAAGATGCCATATTATAGCAATAATGATCACCGAAAGGCCGGCCAGAAACAATATATCAACGCCAAAGAGATAAGTCAACGGATTGAGTTCAAAAGTGCCGTTTGCGATTTTTAGCAACAAATGGGCGTTTAATCCAATATTCAGCAAAAATCCCCAAAGGATTAATTTCAGGCCCAACCAGATCCGTCTGCTTAAAGGTTTCTCTGATCTTGCCTGAAAATAACCCATCACAACCATAAACAATGGAGCTGCAGCCGGTCCGCCAAGGAAAAGCGATATTTTGCCCGCCATACTTTGTTGAATTTCCGGCAGGGCAAATAACTCCATCAGATGCACCTGCACCATCAATGCAACGGCTACTCCTTTTAAAAAGTCGGGCAGACCAATGCGGGAAGGTATCTTGTTTCCGGTTAAAGTGTTTGGGTTCATCCTGTGCATAATTTAGTACTGCAAACTTAAGCGAACAGTCCTGAATTATTTTTTGAGTGGATAATCTTATACCGTTTTAGCAAAATTTTATACAACCGGCTTTCTGTTATGGCTGTAATATTGCTGTCCAAAACAAACACTATGAAAAGATCTATTAATGGTTTGCTGCTCATCATGGCATTATTCACCAACATTCAGTTTTTAAGAGCACAGATACAGTTCGAAAGTTCCTACAACCATTCGGGAACCTATACCCAACTTGCTGTTTCAGGGTATAAATTCTATCTGATGGATGTAAGTTTAAACCAGTGTAGGATCTACAACACCGATCATAGCCTGTGGAAAACCATCAGCCTTGAGGTCCCTGTAAATCAATATTTGTACGACATAAAATACCTGAGCGAAGGTCTTTTCACAGCCGATCAGCAATTATGCCTTGTTTATACTTATTATGCCTACGACGAAACCAATCTTTTTTACACCTACACGACAAGGGTCGTCAGGGAAAACGGAAGTATATTGCTCGAAATACCGGGATGCCAGTATTATTATGTGAACGATCTGGGAGCTGAAGGCACTAAATTAGTAACCTACAGCTACGACTACAGCATTTTTCCTTACACTATTCAAACAGCTGTGTATCATTTACCAGGCAGTCTGAATACCGGCATAAAACCTGATCATGTAACAGAGGCTTTTACACATCATCCCTTTCCTAATCCGGCAGATGAATATTTGCTGATTCCTCAGGAAGTGTTTGATGGGCGGCCCATACAGGTGGTTCTCAAAGATGTGCAAGGAAAAACAGTTGCCGAGCGCAGGGTAAGCTGTTCAGATGTTCCACTAAAAGTATCACTGAATGGATTGGCTTCAGGGCCATATACCTGCATGATCACATACAATAGTGGTGTTTGTCATGGTTTTACCATCATCAAAAGATAATCGCTGGTAATCAAGGCCAATCAGGATGACCGGAGTATTCCGGACTATTGAACAAGCGAGCTTTTATCCGGGCAACATCGCATTATAGATTATCTGAATTGCATAACATTTTACGCTCCTCATGCAGGATTTTGCATTCTTATGTATCTTGCATAAAAAAACCTATGTGTGAGCTGAACAGAAAACAATTTCTCAAAACAGGCCTGCTGGCTGGCGGCGCTTTCACCTTTTTGCCATCAGGGATTGTATTCGGCAAAAGCAACAGCCGGATCAGACTGGGAATCATCGGAACGGGATTGCGCGGACAGGAATTGCTGAGGCTGTGCCTCCGGCGCGATGATACTGATGTGCCTGCAATTTGCGACATTCAGGAAGTGATGCTGAAAGATGCACTTGCTCTTTATGAAGACGCCGGAAAGCCTGCTCCTGAAGTGTTTACAGGAAGCGATTATGCTTATCGTGGATTGCTAAACCGCACTGACCTGGATGCTGTGTTGATTGCCACACCCTGGGAGTGGCATTATCCCATGGCCATGGAAGCGATGGATGCCGGAAAACATTTAGGGTGCGAAGTGATCATGGCAACCACTGTGGATGAGCATTGGGATGTTGTGCGGAAATCAGAGCAAACCGGAATGCAGTATATGATGCTCGAAAATGTTTGCTACAGACGTGATGTGCTGGCGGTGCTTAACATGGTGCGTCAGGGCATTTTCGGCGAACTGGTTCATTTGCAGGGCGGATACCAGCATGATTTACGCGAGGTGAAATTCAATGATGGAAAACAGCCCTATGGGGGTGGGGTAGAGTTTGGCGAAAAAGGCTTTTCCGAAGCCCAATGGCGCACACAACATTCCGTTACCCGCAATGGCGACCTTTATCCAACACATGGTATCGGCCCTCTGGCCAAAATGATTGATATCGATTCAGGAAACCGGTTTGTAGCGCTCTCGTCAATGGCTTCGAAGGCAAGAGGATTACATGAATATATTGTAAAGCTTGGCGGAAAAGACCACCCCAATGCTGGTGTCAATTTCAAACTGGGCGACATGGTCACCACCATGATCAGCACGGCAAAGGGAGAAACCATTTTGTTGCAGCACGACACCAGTTTGCCTCGTCCCTATTCTTTAGGATTCAGGGTGCAGGGAACCAAAGGGCTGTGGATGGACATCAACCGTTCCATTCACATTGAGGGGCTTTCAGAAGCACACCGCTGGGAGACAGCTGCACAGTGGCTCGAGAAGTTCGACCATCCGCTGTGGAAGCGTTATGGCGACGATGCCAAAGGAGCCGGTCATGGCGGAATGGACTTCTTTGTGGTTCATGCCTTCATTGAAGCCCTCAAGCGAAACGAAAAACTTCCGATAGATGTGTATGAATCCGCAGCCTGGAGTGTGATCACCCCATTGTCGGAAGCATCGGTGGCAGGAGGAGGCCGGTTGGTGGAATTTCCTGATTTCACCAATGGCGCATGGCAGACAAACCAACAGAACTTTGCCCTGACAGATATTTATTGATTTATGCAAAAATTGTCGCTGATTATCATGGCCGCCGGACTGGGAAGCCGGTACGGGGGCAGCAAGCAAACTGACAACTTCGGGCCATCAGGAGAGCTTCTGATGGATTATGCCGTGTTTAATGCAATGAACCTGAATTTTGGAAAAGTAGTTGTAGTTTGCAGCCGCGAAAACCAGGATGTTTTTTTGGAGCGATACCGAAAACTCAAGGATAAGATTTCTGTTGAAACAGCCATACAACAACCTCCGGATAGTTTCAGAACAGGAGATAACAATCCTTGGATAAGGAAAAAACCCTGGGGAACAGCCCATGCATTGCTTTCGGCAGCAGATAGTATCACCGGCCCGGCGATAGTAATTAATGCCGATGACCATTACCATCCGGAAGTTCTGAAAGCAATGGCCACAGCAATGCTTCAGGCACCGGACGAAAAGAAAATCCTGATGGCCGGCTACAGACTTTCAGCAACCTTGTCGGGGAATGGAAGAGTTTCACGGGCGCTGGCATTGTCGAACCGGGAAACATACGCTCCTTCGCTTGCAGAGGTAGTGTCCATTGGCAGGGAACCGGATGGAAGGATTACCGGGCTGATCAACGGACAAGTGACAGAGCTTTCGCCAGATATCCGCGTTAGTATGAACTGCTGGGCTATACCAAACAGTGCATTTTCTATCCTCAACACCAAGTTCAATCAGTTTTTGAATCAATTTGGAGGGGATATAAACGCTGAATTTCAACTTCCCTTAGTCATCAGCGAGATGGTGCAGGAACACGGATTCACGCTAATGATCATTCCTGTGGAGCAAGCGTGGTTTGGTGTTTCCTTCGCAAGCGACAAATCGGTTGTTCAACAAGCATTGAATCAACTGATTGAACAAGGTATTTATCCCGCTGAGCTATGGAATTGATCGTGCCATCGGGAGTATTGGGTGCTTTTGGTCTTGCAGCAGCAGATGTAGAGGCAACCAGGCATGGCCAGGGGCTGATCAATTCAAGTTATAAGATAACGCACAGGGAATCAAAAGGAACTGCATGGCTGTTGCAAAAAATCAACACCCATGTGTTTCCGCAACCTGAAGCTATCGCACATAACTGGAAGCTTGCTGCAGAAACGATAAAATTGCGCGACACGGACTATTTTTTTATTGAATTTTTGCCCACTCTTTCCGGTAGTGATTTCCACCGCGACACAGAAGGTGCTTACTGGCGTTTGCTGCCTTTTGTGCAGGGAACATCAGCCTATGAACGCGTGGTTGAACCACAGCAGGCATGGTCGGCTGCAAGGGCATTTGGCACCTTCTGCAATTTGCTCAGCGACGCCCCTGTTCATGAGTTTTACGAAACCATAAAAGGATTTCATGATCTTGATTTAAGGGTCAGACAATTGAAAGCAAGTGTGACAACGGCATCGGCAAACAGATTGAAAAGTGCCGCAGATTGCATCAGTGATATTGAGCAATTTAATTGGATAAGAGATTATTACATCAGTTTGGTAAATCATCCGGCTATTCCGCTCAGGGTGATGCATATGGATGCCAAGCTGAACAATGTGCTGTTTCGCTGCAACAGTAATCACGCATTTTGTCTGGTTGATTTTGACACCCTGATGCCCGGATACATCATTTCTGACATGGGTGATATGGTACGTACAATGGTGTGTGGCACTAATGAAGAAGAGCTTGTCAGCGGGGACGCAGCATTCAGACCCGAGTATTTTGAGGCTTTGATTCAGGGTTATAGTGAAACAGCAGGGGAGTCACTGACAGCTGCCGAGCGTGATGCACTGGCCTATTCGGGATTGATACTGGTGTATATCCAGGCCATCAGGTTTTTGACAGATTATCTGTCGGGAGATATTTATTATTCTGTGACGCATGATTGCCATAACCTGGCGCGTACCAAAGGACAGCTCAGCTGGCTGAAAAACCTTGCTGCGCAAACAGACTATATGAAGCAAACCGTAAAAAGGGTTTTTGGGTAGCATATGTCATTGCGCTGCTGAGCAGAATATCCCTTTTAAGGTGTTCTTTCACTATCCGTTGTGATTTTTAAACACATGCGACCCCTCCGGGGTCGATTGCAATTCATTGTATTGTTTTCTATACACATGTGACCCCGTTGGGGTCATTAGGCTCGTCACATGGAATATTCCTGCCTTTAGCCACGACTCCGGAGGAGTCCCTCTGCTGGCGCGGATTTGCAATCCGTGCCTCACGAAAACCAATTCATCAATTTTCACCATACAAAATTGAATCTAATAATTATGTATATTTGATTTATGAGACGTAAGTATAGAATTCATCATACGGACGAACTTTTAGTAAACTCCTTCAGCCTAATACGATGAATGAAAACCAAATGAATTGGCTCTATGACAAAACTTTTCTTTTTAGCTGCATTTGGCACGGATTACAAATCCGCGCCAGCAGCGGGTTCTAAACCTAAAAAGAGTTGTAAAAAGATTTGATTATTTCAGGATTATCCACACATATACTGTCAATGTCCATAATAATCGCAACTATTAAATGAGGTGCAATTAAATTTTTGTACATTTGGTTTATGAATCTAAAGTACAGATTCCCGAAATACTGAAAGCGTTGAATGATAAGTTTTTATATGGGAATTGGGTTGACACGGATTACAAATCCACGCCAGCGGGGGTTTAATTTATTTACAGGGGATCCTGGTTTAAATCCTGATGATCGAGATCGAGTTCCAGGTATTGGAATTCATGAAGGAAAAGAAGTGTATAATAGTGGCAACTCAGACAAATACAGGAGTGGCATAGCTTATGTTGGTTTTGGTCCTTTTAGAATTGGGCGTAACTCAGAGGGGATACGTCATCAAATCCAAAATCGTTTTGCTCATGATTATCTTCAAAAAGGAAGAGCGGCCCATTTTCAAGTACTTGATCGCTCGCCTAAGACTTATTGGTATTTTGGTTCTGGGTATGGTTCTGGATTATGGTAAAAACTAATAAATATGAAAATGAACGTCGTATTATTGATCATCATGTTGATACATGTAACAAGTTGTAAAAAAATGAAAGAATTTGATGATGCTTTGAGTTTGCAAAGACAAAACTATCAAGGAAGTGAATTGTTATTGGATGGAATTTACTATACGGAGAAAGAAAACTTTGAAGGCATTTATTACCAAAGGTATACGCTATTTAGAGATGGTATAATTCGTGATCTGGGAGCTACTTTGGAACTTGACTCTCAAAATTATTTATCAGGTAAATCGAAGGCAGATTGGGGCATTTTTCAAATTGAAAATGGTAATATAAAATTTGAACGTTGGTATCCAAGTTCTGGAGGTCCATTAAAAGCTTATGTACGTTCAGGTAGAATACTTAACGACACTACATTTCACATAACAGAAAGTTACAGGATGCAAAATGGGCAAAAAACAGAAATAAGAGAAAGAGACGAAATTTATCATTTTCGACAGTTCAGCCCCAAACCTGATAGCACAAATAGTTTTGTGCCATAGATATTATTGTATAGCCTGTTTTTCCCTGCTGCCAAAGATTCCAGTCTTAATACAAAGCAAAACGATTAAATGAGGTACAATTGAATTTTTGTACATTTGGTTTATGAATCTAAAGTACAGATTCCCGAAATACTGAAAGCGTTGAATGATAAGTTTTTATATGGGAATTGGGTTGACACGGATTGCAAATCCGCGCCAGCAGCGGGAATTGGGTTGACACGGATTACAAATCCGCTCCAGCGGGAGGTTTTTGCAAAGAGGTTATATGAATCCATTTTCGCTTTATCCATTCTAATCTGACTCAAAAATATCACCGAGATGTACAACCATAAACTAATCCAAATAATTTGTTTAACTATTATGTTGGTCTCACTAATGGGTTGTTTTACAAAGAGAAAGAACTTCTTTACATATAGATACCCTACTGTTGAAACAGGTAAGCCAATTTCTTTTAAAACAAATGGGTTTTATGCTCCGGTTGAAGTAAAAGGCAGGATATTGTTCTTGTACGAAAACGGTATAGTTAAAGAGGGTCCCTGGGTGAGCGATTTTTTCTATAACAAATCAAAATACTTTGACATCATTAATGAGGATTATTACACCCAAAAAGGTAAAGAATACTTTGGGTGTTTTATGATCAAAGATACTAGTATTGTAATACAACTTTTTAATATTCACACTTCACATAATCCAATATACCGTAGGTGGGTATTTGAGTCATCCGGGCTTATCACTAGCGACACGACTATTGTCTTATATAGCAATTTTGAATACTTAAATAAGAATGAGTTCTATAAAAAGCCGGTCATATTTAAATTTGTTCCTTATGAAAACAAACCAGACAGTGCAAATGCCTGGTTTAGAAACAAAAATTGGTATAAAAAGAACTTGCATGAGAGTCGGAGGTAAGTCTTAATAAATAATAAATTTCCACATGGCGCGGATTTGCAAATCAGCGAAGCGATCAGGCGTAGCCGAGTAATCTATGCCCCTCTGCTGGCTCGGATTTGCAATAACTAGTGTTCGAAACCTAAGAAGAGTTGTAAAAAGATTTGATTATTTCAGGATTATCCACACATATACTGTCAATGTCCATAATAATTGAAACTATTAATTGAGGAGCAATTGAATTTTTGTACATTTGGTTTATGAATCTAAAGTACAGATTCCCGAAATACTGAAAGCGTTGAATGATAAGTTTTTATATGGGAATTGGGTTGGCACGGATTGCAAATCCGCGCCAGCGGGAGGAAGTTATAGAGATCATTGATGTCCTGGAAGAAGCTGTTGAAATTATTGAAAATTCAAATTACATTATAAAAAATGAGGTTAATTGCCAATTCGATCTATATACAATGCTATAAGATAGAGTTATTTCTAAAAAGGATTAAACATCACCTGGCATTCAATGATCCCAATAAAGGGTCTATTGTATACTTGTCTTTTTTTGAATCCATAAATTTCTTTACTGTATTGTGGCTTTTAGGTTTGCCAAAACAGTCCCAACACAAAGCCCTTATCTTACTAACAGCAGTTATGTTTTTTTTATTGAATTACTTTTGTATTATCAAGACGAAAAAACACGAAGAAATACATAAAAAATATACACAATATTCAACATTGGAAAAGAAGTTAGTTGATCTAATTGGCATAGTTTATTTGTTAATTACACTTGTCATTCCTTTTATTATTTAAACTGAGATGTTAAGCATCATTAATAACCCCTGGCGCGGATTTGCAAATCAGCGAAGCGATCAGGCGTAGCCGAGTAATCTATGCCCCTCTGCTGGCACGGATTTGCAATCACTAGTGTTCGAAACCTAAGAAGAGTTGTAAAAAGATTTGATTATTTCAGGATTATCCACACATATACTGTCAATGTCCATAATAATCGCAACTATTAAATGAGGTGCAATTGAATTTTTGTACATTTGGTTTATGAATCATTATAACACCTGCCGACGCAGATTTGTAACCCGTGCCTTAGAAACAGTTAAGCTTTTGTCCGGATGATTTTCAACCCCTGATGCTGATTTCGCGCAGGGTGTCTATGCGCAGCACCTCTATCTCTTTACCATCAATACGGATAATACCTTCGTTCTCAAAATCTTTAAGGATACGTGTAGCGCTTTCTTTGGTCATGTTGGACAACTCTCCGATCTCCTGACGGGTGATGGAAAGATTGAACCTCATCGACAGATGCACATCCTGACTTAAGTATAGCAGCACATCGGCAAGCCTGCCGGGCATTTGTTTCTGAGTGAGGCTTAAAAGCCGCTCAAAATTGCGTGAGCCATTCATGCTGCTGTGGACAATCATGGTTTCAGCAAAGGTTGGATTTGACCTGATCAGCTGTTTTACGTTTTCAACCGGAATAAAACATGCTGCGGATTCCGAAATTGTGGACACAGAATAGTGGTAGCGCATGTCGGTGAATATACCCGGCCCCCCAAAAAGTTTCCATGGTTTCAAAATTTCAAGGATGATCTTTTTTTTGTCGAAACCCTCAAGATAGAGTTTTGCCATACCTTGCGTAAGACTCACAAAATGGGTGGCCGGCGCACCCTGTTTCATCACCATCTGCCCCGGCTCAAACACCACCTCAAACCGATCCTTGTTTAATATCCTTAATTCATCTTCGCTGAGGACACTGAATGCCTTCGATTTCTCGTTGCAGTTGTCGCAACTCTTACACACCTGTGACTTGGGATATTCCATGTATCGTTACTAAATCCGTTTTTAGTTTATTGATCAAAAATAAACTATTTATTGACATATGACAATAAATTGGATGAGATTTGGTGAGTCAGTCAAACGGTAAATATGTAATCAACAGTAAATTAAACATTTAACTCAGAACTGATTTCCATACCGGATGTTCAGTACTGAATGCAGCATAAAAACCATTGAGGCGCTTATTGCTGCAACACCAGAAGTTTCTCAACAAACCACTTTCCGTCCAGCTCTACAAACAAGAAGTAAGCGCCTGTTTTCAGTCCCAGTAATGATAGTTCAATGGTTTCATGGCCGGAAACTTTTTTCCATTCCCTGAGGGTTAAACCTTGCAGATTAGTCAGATACATGCTTACAGTTCCTTGTGTATCGTAAAGCTTCAACATGGTTTTTCCGCCTGTTGCAGGGTTTGGTATCAACTGAAGTTTATATTTTTGATCATCGGTCTGTTGCAATCCTGTGGGCCCGCCAAGGCCGAAACGGCTCACGAATTTCCAGATTTCATCGCTGGCAATGATGTCCTGGTTTGTGTTTCCAATACCCGAATTGCCGACTGCACCGGGCCAGGTATGTCCGCCACCGTTTACTTTCAGGTGCACAACCTCGGTGTTTGCTTCGCATGGCGTCCAGGTGTATTGTTGCACGGTGCTTCCTTCCTGCACCAGATCGGGCAGGTCGAGCACTTCAGGATCGGGATTACAGGCATTGTTTTGTTTCCAGAGGTCGAGTACTGCTGCCACCGACTTATTGGATGAGGTTCCGTTGTAGCTCACTATGAAATCGCTGGTTCCGTGAATGTGTATGACCGGAACAGCTTTGCCCGGTGTACAGGCGTCGAAGGCAGCATTCGTCATAGTGCCTGCCACAGGCCCGATGGCGGCAATCCGGTCGTTGAGTTCACAGGCAAGTCTGTAGCTCATAAACCCTCCGTTCGAAAAACCACAGGCATACACCCTGTTCAGGTCGATGCCGAATTGATGGTTGAGGGTGTCAATAAGCGCACTCAAAAACCCGACATCATTGGCTGTCGAACCGCCGCCAACGCCCACATTCCAGGAGTTTCCCACACCGTTGGGGTAAACGGCTGCAAAACCATACAATTCAGCATAAGTGTTAAAATCGCTGTAGTTCATGATTGCCTGGCCTGTTTGCGTGAAGCCGTGCAAAACCATCATGAGCGGAAAAGGGGCACTTTGGAGGCGTTCCTGCGGCACGTAAACAATATATGATCTGTTGATTCCTTCAAACACAAAACTTCCGTTGGTTTGCGAATAGGAATATTGTAATGCCTGCAAAAACAGTACAATGAGCAGAATTTTTTTCATGGCAGATGCACATTTAATGATGCAAGATACTCATATCATAAACAAATCAAAGGTAATCAGGTTCGGTTGATGATCAATCAAGGATCATCGGATAAAACCGGCGGAAATTTGAAATTCATTTAAGCAAGTTGTTGTGAAATGAGAGTGGTGAAGATATCATTGTTCGTGTTCGGTTTTTGGTACTTTTCATCAGGGAAAAGTACAGAAGAAAGGAATTGTGAGTAATCATTCTCTTTTCCTTTAGTCTTGATACAAAAGGAACAAAAGATCAAGCCTGCGCGAATCCCCCGCCCGCTCTGCCGGCTTGCTGAAAACACAATCAGGGTAGTGCCTCGCCAATGTCC
>Ga0208244_100236_pt1 | contig 65617 bp, 72 predicted proteins | sample SubbioCR12Aug_5A_FD_184828 | JGI IMG/M metagenome (GOLD analysis project Ga0208244, IMG submission 184828) | Serpentinite rock and fluid subsurface biosphere microbial communities from McLaughlin Reserve, California, USA - CR12Aug_5A (SPAdes) | ecosystem: Environmental > Terrestrial > Deep... | reverse complement strand
ATCGGCGATTCGCTCAACGACACCCAGGCCGCGCGCGCCGCCGGCTGCCCGGTGTTCTGCGTGCCCTACGGCTACAACCGCGGCCGCCCGGTCGCCGAGCTTGATCTCGATGCGGTGGTACCGAGCCTCGTCGAAGCGGCGAAGATGGTGACAAAGGCCCGCTGATCATGGAGACAACCGTGAACGACAAACGATGGTGAAAGTGGAACGCATCCGCACGTTTTACTGCTCACCATTCACTTTTTCACGGACCTGCCATGACTGAACAAGACTTCTTCGACCTCGCCCGCCAGGGCTACAACCGCATCCCACTGGTGCGCGAACTGCCCGGCGACCTGGAAACACCGCTGTCGGTGTACCTCAAGCTGGCCAACGCGCCCTACGCCTACCTGCTCGAATCGGTGGTGGGCGGCGAGCGCTTTGGGCGCTATTCCTTCATCGGCCTGCCGGCGCGCACGGTCATTCGCGTGCGCGCGCATCTGCTGACGGTGGAAACCGACGGCCGCGTAGTCGAAGAGCACAGCCTGCCCGATCCGCTCGCCTTTATCGCCGAGTTCCAGGCGCGTTTCAAGGCCGCGCCGGTGGCCGGGTTGCCGCGCTTCACTGGCGGGTTGGCGGGCTATTTCGGCTACGACACCATTCGCTACATCGAGAAGCGGCTGGCGGACAAACATAAGGACGACGTGCTGCATACGCCCGACATCCTCTTGATGCTGACCGAGGAACTGGCGGTGTTCGACAACCTCGCCGGCAAGCTCTACCTCATCACCCATGCCGACCCGATGCAGACCGACGCCTATTCACAGGGCCATCTGCGCCTGGCCGAACTGGCCGAGCAGTTGCGCGCGCCGGTGCATCTGCCGGCCGAGCCGGCGATGGCGGCGGACGAGCCGACCTCCGAATTCGGCGAGGCCGAATTCAAGGCGGCGGTGCAGAAGGCCAAGGACTACATTGCCGCCGGCGACATCATGCAGGTGGTGCTCTCGCAGCGCATGGCGCGGCCGTTCAATGCGTCGCCGCTGTCGCTGTACCGCGCGCTCAGGAGCCTCAATCCTTCGCCCTACATGTTTTTCTACGACCTCGGCGGCTTCCACATCGTCGGTTCGTCGCCGGAAATCCTGGTACGCCTCGAAGGCGACACCGTCACCCTGCGGCCGATCGCCGGCACCCGTCCGCGCGGACTCACGCGCGAGGACGACCAGCGCTTGGCCGAGGAACTTCTGGCCGACCCCAAGGAATGCGCCGAGCACCTGCAGTTGCTCGACCTCGGCCGCAACGACACTGGGCGCGTGGCGGTGACCGGCAGCGTCAAGGTCACCGAGAACATGCAGATCGAGCGCTACTCGCACGTCATGCACATCGTTTCCAACGTCGAGGGCCAGTTGAAGCCGGGCCTCACCGCGCTCGACGTGTTGCGCGCCAGTTTCCCCGCCGGCACCGTGTCCGGCGCGCCCAAGGTGCGGGCGATGGAAATCATCGACGAGCTGGAGCCGTCCAAGCGCGGCATCTACGCCGGTGCGGTGGGCTATCTCGGCTTCAACGGCGACATGGATCTGGCCATCGCCATTCGTACCGCAGTGGTCAAGGGCGGCATGCTGTACGCGCAGGCGGGTGCCGGCATCGTTGCCGACTCGGTACCGAACAACGAATGGATAGAAACGCTGAACAAGGCGCGCGCTGTGGTGCGTGCGGCCGAGCTCGCGCAGGCGCGCTTCGGCGGCGAAGTCGAGTGAGCGGCGTGCCCCGTGCCGACTGGACGGGGGCGGGCTGAGACATTCAGCCCATTGCTGCGTACACAAAAACGTCAAATAGTGCACACTATAATTTCAGATTTGGCGCGGGCTCCGCGCTGTTGATATAGCCTGCACCGGAACGACCCACCCACCATCGATTCGTAGAAGATTGGTCAGAGCATGAACATTGGGTACCCACACTTTCATTCCGGGCCAAGCGCCCACAAGCGTTCGCGCGGCTTCACGCTGCTGGAACTGCTGGTGGTGCTGGTCATCCTCGGCCTGTTGGTCGGCATTGTGGCGCCGCGTTTTTTCGGCCAGGTCGGCAAGTCGGAAACCAAGGTGGCCACGGCGCAGATCCGTGCACTGGAGGATGCGCTCGACCAATACCGCCTGGATGTCGGCCGTTATCCCACCACCGAGCAGGGGCTGGCAGCGCTGAACACGCAGCCTGCAGGAGTGGCCCGCTGGCAGGGGCCGTATCTGAAGAAGGCGGTGCCCAACGATCCCTGGGGCAATCCCTATCAGTACCGCTCTCCCGGCGATCACGGCGAGGTCGATCTGTTTTCCCTTGGCCGCGATGGCCAGCCGGGCGGTACCGGCGACAATGCCGATCTCAGCAACTGGTAGGCGAACGGCTAAGCGATGCTGTTTGAAATCCGGGCGCTGGGGGCGGACCAGCGGGTAAGTTTGAGGCTGGAGGCGGCGGATTCAGTCGACGCCGCCGATCAGGCTCGCCTGCAGGGACTGACCGTGCTGGACGTGCGTCCAGTTAGCCAACTTGGATTCTCGTTTTCCCGCCGCAGCCGTTTTCCTCTCAGCCTGTTTTCGCGCGAACTGCTGGCGCTGCTGAACAGCGGCCTGGCGCTGGTCGAGGCGCTGCAGACCCTGGACGAAAAGGAGTCGAAGCCGGAAACCCGCAAGATCCTCGGCAGCGTGCTGAAGCACCTGTATGAGGGTGAGTCCTTTTCTGCCGCCATCAGCCATTTCCCCGACGCCTTCCCGCCGCTGTATGTGGCGACGGTGCGCGCCGCCGAGCGCACCAGCGACCTGCCGCAGGCGCTGTCACGCTACGTGGCCTATCAGGAGGAGGTCGAGCAGGTGCGCAAGAAAGTGCTGTCGGCCTCGATCTATCCGATCATTCTGATGGTCGTCGGCGGCATGGTGGCCCTGTTCCTGCTCGGCTTCGTCACGCCGCGTTTCGCCTCGATTTACGCCGACAACCTCGAGAACCTGCCGTGGGCATCACGCGTGCTGATGCAGTGGGGCAGCTTCGTCGAGGCGCATGCGCTCAATGCCGGCCTGTTGCTGCTGGCATTGCTGGGGGCTGCGGCCTACGCGGCGAGCCGCCCCGGCCTGCGCGCCTGGCTGGCGCGCCATCTGTGGCGCCTGCCCGGTCTGGGCGAGCCGCTGCGGGTGTTTCAGCTCACGCGTTTTTATCGCACCGTCGGCATGCTGCTGTCCGGCGGCATTCCCGTGGTCACCGCGCTGGAAATGGCGGGCGGCCTGCTGCAGCCCGAGTTGCGGTTGCGGCTGGCGTCGGCCGCGGCCACCATCCGCGAGGGCCAGTCGGTGTCGCAGGCGATGGAGCGTGCCGGCCTGGTGACGCCGGTGGCGTTGCGGATGCTGCGCGTGGGTGAAAAAAGCGGCCGCATGGGCGAGATGATGGAAGCCATCGCCACCTTCCACGAAGAGGAAACCAGCCGCTTCGTCGACTGGTTCACCCGCCTGTTCGAACCGATGCTGATGGCCGTGATCGGCCTGGTCATCGGTATCATCGTGGTCATGCTCTATTTGCCCATCTTCGAACTTGCCGGGAGTCTGGAATGAACGCCCCCCTTGCTGCCCGCCGCATCCGGCCGGCCATGCTGCAGCAGGCCCGCGAGCTGGCGGCGAAGGAGGGCGGCTCGGTGCTGGCCGCGCTGGAACAGCTTGCAGGGCTTGACGAAGCAAATTTCCTTGACGAACTGGGACACGCCTTTGCCTATGCCACGGTGACGATGGACCGGCTGCGCGAACTGCTTCCGGCGTTCGAACTGCTGTCCTTCAACCAGGCCCTGGAGCGCGAGTGCGCGGCCTGCCGCGATGGCGACGGCCGGCTCTGGTTCGTCTTCGCCGATCCGCTCAAACCCGAATTGCTGGAATGGGCGGAACGCCGGATCGGCACTGCGTTCACCCCGGCGCTGGCGCGGCGCGATGACATCCTGGCCTGGCTGCATCGGCTGGAGGGCGATCTGCGCGCGATGGACGGCGTGATGGGCGAGGCCACGGCCGGCGCCAGCGGCGAGCGGGTGGAGGAAATTTCACTCAAGGTCATCGGCGAGGATGCCTCGCCGGTGGTCAAGCTGGTGCATTCCACGCTCTACGATGCGCTGTCCGCCGGCGCGTCCGACATCCATCTGGAAAACGACCCCCAGGGCATCGTCATCAAGTACCGCATCGACGGCGTGCTGAATTTGATCGCGCAGTCGCCCGGTCGCGAAATGGCCGAGCAGGTGATCTCCCGGATAAAAGTGATGGCCGAGCTCGACATCGCCGAGCGGCGGGTGCCGCAGGACGGTCGCTTCAAAGTCGCCATGCGCGGCCGCGAAATCGACCTGCGCGTGTCCATCATGCCGGGCGTGTTCGGCGAGGACGCGGTGTTGCGGATTCTTGATCGCCAGCAACTGGCCGACGAGCTTCAGGGCATCACCCTCGACCGCCTCGGCTTTTCCGGCGCCGACTTGGCGCTGATCCGCAAGCTGTCGCGCGAGCCCTACGGCATGTTCCTGGTCACCGGCCCCACCGGCTCGGGCAAGACCACCACGCTGTATGCGGCGATCTCCGAGATCAACACCGGGCAGGACAAGATCATCACCATCGAGGATCCGGTCGAGTATCAACTGCCCGGCATCCTGCAGATTCCGGTCAACGAGAAGAAGGGGCTGACCTTTGCACGCGGCCTGCGCTCGATCCTGCGCCACGACCCCGACAAGATCATGGTGGGCGAGATCCGCGATGCCGAAACTGCGCAGATCGCGGTGCAGTCGGCCCTCACCGGCCATCTGGTATTCACCACGGTGCACGCCAACAACGTGTTCGATGTCATCGGCCGCTTCATGCACATGGGGGTCGATCCCTACAGCTTCGTCTCGGCGCTGAACGGCATTCTCGCGCAGCGCCTGGTGCGGGTGACTTGTACCCACTGCGCCGAGCCGGAGACGCCGACGCCGCAATTGCTGGCCGATTCCGGCATCACCCCCGAGGCCGCCGTGAACTACAACTTCCGCGTTGGCCGCGGCTGCGGCCATTGCCGCGGCAGCGGCTTCAAGGGACGCCGTGCCATCCCCGAGATGATGGTGCTGAACGACGAGATCCGCGAACTGATCAGCACGCGCGCGCCGATCCGCCAGGTGAAGGAGGCCGCCGCCCGCGCCGGCGTGCACACCCTGCGCGAATCCGCACTCGACCTGGTGCGCCAGGGCGTCACCACCCTGGAGGAAGTGAACCGTGTCACTTTTGTCGCCTAAGCTGCGCATCGCGCTGACGCCCGGCCGGGTCGCCCTGGCGTCCGGCCGCGACTATCGCGAGGCGACGGTGGCGGCGCCGGGATGGGCCGGGGCGCTGGAAGCGCTGTCCGGCCTGCTCGCCGGTGCCACGCTGCGCGGACGGGCGAGCGTGACCCTGTCCCACCATTTCAGCCCGGTGCATTTGTTGCCATCGCCGCCGGTGGCCTTGAAACCGCTGGAAATGCAGGGCTGGATTCGTGACGCGCTTGCGCGGCAGTTCGGCGAAGCCGGCCGCGACTGGCAGGTGAGCTGGCAGGCCGAACCGCCGGGCGAATCTTTCCTCGCCAGCAGTTTCGAGCCGGCGCACCTGGCCGAACTGGAAGGCGTGCTGCGCGCGGCGTCGATCCGGCCGACCGAGGTGCAGCCGTGGCTGTCCGTGGCGTGGAACCGTCAGCGATCGCATCTCGCCCACGGGCAGGCCTGGTATGCGCTGGCCGAACCCGGCCGGCTGACGCTGCTGCGGCTGGAGGACGGCCGCGTGCGCAGCCTGCGCGTCGCGCCCATACAACAAGATGACGCGGTCGTCGCGCTGGCCGATCTGCTGACGCGGGAATCACTGCTGGCGGGCGAGGACACGCCTGCGCCGATCTGGATCGAGAGCGCCGTGCTGCGCCAGAACTGGAAGGATCTCGGTGGCGTACGTAGCGTGCATGCTTTGCCGCCCGGACGCGAGGCGCTCGCCGCCTTCCTGGGGAATTGACATGCGCCGCCTGAAACTGGATTTCCTGCATCCCTTTCCGCGCCCGCATTGGGCGGCCTGGCTGCTGCTGGCTGCAGGGCTGGGGCTGGCTGCGTGGGTCGGCTGGCAGGACCAGCAGATTGCGCGCGCGCTGGCTGCGGCGACCGCCGAGTCGCCGGTGCCGCGCACGCCCCTGGTGTCCCGACGTGACGCGCGCGCGACACCGGGCGAGGCGCAAACCGGCGCGGCGGAATCGGCGCAGGCACAACTGGCGACGCCCTGGGGTGAATTGTTCGGGCGTCTGGAAAGCAACCGTCCCCGTGGCATTGCCCTGCTGTCGCTGGACGCGGACGCGCGCAAGCCCGATGTGACGCTGACTGCCGAGGCGCGCAGCGTCAAAGAGATGCTGGCGTGGATCGAGCAACTCAAGGCTGAGGCCGGATTCCCCAGCGTGACGCTGGCCAGCCATACCGTGCAGGACGCTGACCCGCAGCGGCCAATTCGTTTTGTGCTTCGGCTGGGGTGGAAACGCTGATGGCGCGTTCGCTGGATACCTTCTGGTTTTACATCAAACGCCTCGGCTGGGCAGGGGCGGTCGGGGCCGCGCTGATCGCCGGCAGTCTGGCCTATGACGCGTCGGTGCTGAAGTCGCGCGAGGCGGCGCTGGAAGCCCAGTTGAGCCGCAACGAGCAGGCGCGTCTGGCCGCCGAAGCCCTGCGCGCCGAGGCAACGGCCGAAGACAATGCCGGGGCGGCAGGTCAGCCGCCCCTGGCGCCAGCCGCGGCGGCAGCGCTGCGACGGCTGTTCGACGCCGCCGGCCGCGCCGGACTGGAACTGGCCCAGGGCGAATACCGGCTGACCGAAGTCAAGGATGCCCGGTTGCGGCGCTATCAGGTGTCGCTGCCGGTTGCCGGAGGCTATCCGGAAATTCGCGCGTTCGTGGCACGGGCCCTGAACGCCGATCCGGCGCTGGCGCTTACCGCCATCCAGTTGCGCCGCGAAGGCATCGAGAGCACCGATCTTGAAGCGCAACTCAATTTCACGATTTATCTGGAGTCCGGAGCATGAACACGCGCCAGCGTTGGCTCGCGGTGGCTCTGGTGGCCGTCCTCGTGGCGTCTTTCTGGCCGGCCAGCGAGGACGTGGATACGATCGAACTGGTGGAGCGCAGCCCGTCGCCGCGCGACGTGCCGGCCGCCACGACCCGTCCGCCCGAGCCCGATGTCAGCCCCCGTCCGCCCGAGCCCGCATCCGCCGAACGCCTGCCGCGCATGCAGGCCAACCTGTTTCCGCGCCAGTCCTGGGTGCCGCCGCCCAAGCCTTATCTTCCCCCGACCCCCCCGCCGCCGAAACCGCCGCCGCTGCCATTCAAATATCTGGGGCGCTGGGTTGAAGGCAGTCGGTTGACGGTGTTCCTGATGCAGGGCGAACAACCGATCGCCATCAAGCAGGGACAGGTCCTGTCGGGCAACTGGCGGGTGGACGAAATCACGGAAAGGTCGGTGGTGTTCACCTACCTGCCTCTCGATATGCAATCGACTCTGGGAATCACGCCATGAACAAGGCTCTATTCATTGCCACGCTCGTCCTGACGCTTGCCGGCTGCGCCAGCGACCGCGCTTTCCGCGAAGGCGAGCGCCTGCTGGCCCAGGGGCAGACGGAAGCCGGTTTGGCCCAGTTGGAGCAGGCCCTGAAGGAAGCACCGAACAACGTGCAATACCGCACCGCCTACATCCAGGCGCGCGAAGCGCAACTGGTTCGCCTGTTTGCCGAGGCCGACGCGGCCCTGCAGGCGGGGCGCGACGACGTGGCCGAGGCCCGCTATCGCGAGGCCCTCAAGCTGCATCCCGAGAGTCCCCGCGCCCGTGCCGCGCTGGTGTCGATCGAGACGCAGCGCAGCAATCGCGCGCTGCTCAGGGATGCCGGCAATGCGCTGAAGCAAGGCCAATCCGAAAAGGCACGCAGTTTGCTGCGTACCGTGCTGGCGCGCGAACCGGTCAATGCCGAAGCGCTGGCGTTGATGAAGCAGGCGGAGGCAGAAATCGGTAAACCCCGTGGCGCCGAATCGCCCAAGCTGGCCGAGATCTACCGGCGACCGGTGACGCTGCAGTTTCGCGATGCCCCGATTCGCAGCATCTTCGATGCGCTGTCGCGGCAGTCCGGCCTCAATTTCGTGTTCGACAAGGATGTGCGCACGGATGCTCGCCTGACCATTTTCGCCAGCGACACCCCCATCGTCGACGCTCTGGACATGCTGCTGAAGACCGGCCAACTGGCGAAGAAGGTGCTGAGCGACAACACCCTGCTGATCTACCCCGCCTTGCCGGCCAAGCTGAGGGAATATCAGGAGCTGGTGGTGAAGGGCTTCTTCCTCTCCAACACCGACGTCAAGCAGGTGGTGAACCTGGTGCGCAGCATGGCGAAAACCCGCGACATCTACATCGACGAGAAGCTGAATCTGCTGGTGATCCGCGACACGCCGGAAGCGGTGCGGCTGGTGGAGAGGCTGGTGCTGCTGGCGGATCGCCCCGAGCCGGAGGTGATGCTGGAAGTCGAGATCATGGAGGTCAAGCGCAGCCGGCTGCAGGAACTGGGCATCCAGTATCCCAACCAGTTCAGTGTGCTGAATGTTGTCCCGGCTGCGACCAGCGTAACGACTCCGACCAGCACGACCGTCACCACGCCGAGCCAAAATCCCCTCACGCTGGAAAGCCTGCAGAGCCTGACTGCCAGCAGTATTGCCGTCAGCCCGACCCCGCTGCTCAACGTGCGCAAGGACAGCGGCGACGTCAGCATCCTGGCCAACCCGCGTATCCGGGTGAAGAACAAGGAAAAGGCCAAGATCCACATCGGCGACAAGGTGCCGGTGATCACCTCCAACGTCACCTCCACCGGTGTCACCTCGGAATCGGTGTCCTATCTCGACGTCGGCATCAAGGTCGACTTCGAGCCACAGGTTTATCTCGAGGGTGAAGTCGGCATCAAGGTGGGGCTGGAGGTGTCCAACATCGTGCAGCAGGTGAAGACCAACACCGGGACCCTGGTCTACCAGCTCGGCAGCCGCAACGCCACCACGGTGCTTCGTCTGAAGGACGGCGAAACCCAGGTGCTGGCCGGCTTGATTTCCGACGAGGAGCGCACCGGCGCCAGCAAGGTTCCGGGGTTGGGCGACCTGCCGCTGATCGGCCGCCTGTTTGCCAACCAGCGCGACGAACTCAATAAGACCGAGATCGTGCTGCTCATCACTCCGCGCATCATTCGCAACATCGAGCGGCCGGAACTGGCGGATTCGGAATTCTTCGGCGGCACCGAAAGCGCTGCATCCGACCAGTCGATGCAGCTGCGTCCTTCTCCGGGCATCGCCCGGGGCCGCCAGCTGAACGCCATCCTGGCGCCAGTTGAAGACGAGCCGGTTCAGCCGGTGCTGGGTAGCGATGGGCTGCCGCCGGTTGAAGGGGTGCCGGTGGACGTGCCTGCAGTGCCGCCGATGCAGCCGCAAGAAGTCGTGCCCGCCGAACCCGCGCAATGAGTTCTCGCCCATGCGCCCGTTCGCCTGGCTTCACGCTGATCGAGCTGGTCATCACGGTGGCCATTGTCGGCGTGCTCGCGCTGCTGGCGGCGCCGCTGCTGGAAGTGACCGCGCAACGCCACAAGGAAGCGGAACTGCGGCTGGCGCTGCGGCAGATCCGTACCGCCATCGACGCCTATCACCAGGCAGTGAAGGAAAAACGGATCGAGTCGCCCGCCGATGCTTCCGGCTATCCGCCCAATCTCGACGTGCTGGCAGCCGGCGTGCCGGACATCACCCAGCCGGACCGTCGCAAGATCTATTTTCTGCGGCGGCTGCCGCGCGATCCGATGAATCCGGATTCCAGCCTGTCGGCGGCCGAAACCTGGGGGCTGCGCAGCTACGCCAGCCCGCCGGAGTCGCCCAGCGCAGGCGAGGATGTGTACGACATCTATTCGCTGTCCGACAAGGTGGGGCTGAACGGCGTGCCCTACCGGGAGCTGTGACGTGCAAGTCTTGCTGAAGCGCGGTTTCACCCTGATCGAACTGCTGGTCGTGCTGGCCATCGTCGCCACGCTCTTGACGCTTGCCGTGCCGCGCTATTTCCAGCACGTCGAGCGCTCGAAGGAAGCCGTGCTGAAGGAGAACCTCGCCACCGTGCGCGACGCCCTCGACAAGTACCACGCCGACACCGGAACCTGGCCGGGGACGCTAGAAACCTTGGCAGAAAAACGCTACCTGCGGGTGGTGCCCACCGACCCCCTCACCGAACGGTCGGATACCTGGCTTGTCGTGCCGCCGCCGGACGGCGAGACCGGGGTCTACGACCTCCACAGCGGCGCCGAGGGGGTTGGGCTCGATGGACAGCCCTATGCGGATTGGTAGGCCTGCGCGTGGCTTCAGCCTGATCGGGCTGCTGTTTTTTATCGCCGGCCTGGGCGTCGCCATGGCCGCACTTGGCACCATGTGGCATACCGCGGCGAAGCGCGACAAGGAGCGCGAGCTGCTGTTCGTCGGCGACCAGTACGCTCGCGCCATCGAATCCTTCTGGACCATTCCCCTGCCGGTGGGCACGCCGCGTCGCCTGCCGAAAAACATCGCCGAACTGCTGACCGATCCGCGCTTTCCCGACACCGTTCGCCACCTGCGCCGCGCCTGGAACGACCCCATGACCGGCGGCGAGTGGCTGCTGCTGAAAGGCGCCGACGGCGGCATCACCGGCGTGGCCAGCCCGTCCGAGGACGCGCCCTTCCAGCGTGCGAACTTTCCGCTGCGCTATGCCCACTTTGGGGAGGCGTCGCGCTACCGCGACTGGGAGTTCAGCTTCGATGCCGACAAGGCCGCGCAGGCGGCAAAGCCCGCTTCCGCCACGGCGCGCCCGCCAGTTGCAGGCTCACAGCCCGCGCCGGCGACCGCGGTTCCCTAGCCCGGGCTTTCGCGCGCCTGCGATCTGGGCGAAAATCCCGGTCTTTGCCGTTCCGAGCGCGTCCCGGAACGGCGGCACGTCAAAGGAACCCGGCACCATGCTGCTGATGATCGACAATTACGACAGCTTCACCTACAACCTGGTGCAGTATTTCGGCGAGCTGGGCGAGGACGTCAAGGTCGTGCGCAACGACGAGATCGACCTCGACGGCATCGCCGCCATGAAGCCCGATCACATTGTCGTTTCGCCCGGCCCCTGCACGCCGAACGAGGCCGGGGTGTCGGTGCCGCTGATCAAGGAATTTGCCGGCAAGGTGCCCATTCTCGGCGTCTGCCTCGGCCACCAGAGCATCGGCCAGGCCTTCGGCGGCAAGATTGTGCGCGCCAAGGAACTGATGCACGGCAAGACCTCGATGATCCATCATCTCGACACCGGCGTATTCAAGGGCCTGCCCAATCCCTTCCGCGCCACCCGCTACCACTCGCTGGTGATCGAGCGCGCGTCGCTTCCGGACTGCCTGGAAATCACGGCGTGGACCGACGACGGCGAGATCATGGGCGTGCGCCACAAGACCCTGATGGTCGAGGGTGTGCAGTTTCACCCCGAATCCATCCTTACCGAGCACGGCCATGCCATGCTCGCCAACTTCCTGAAGGAGCGCGTGTGATGCAATACAAGGACCTGTTGACGCTGTTGATCGAGCGTCACGACCTGCCGCACGACACCATGCTCACCGCGATGCGCGGGTTGATGGGCGGGGAATGGACGTCGGCGCAGATCGCCGGCTTCCTGATTGCGTTGCGCATGAAGGGCGAGACCGTGACCGAGATCGCAGCGGCGGCCGACGTCATGCGCGAGCTGTCGACCAAGGTGCCGCTCGCCGGCGTCGAGCATCTGGTCGACACCTGCGGTACCGGCGGCGACGGTGCGCACACCTTCAATATTTCCACCGCCGCGGCTTTCGTCGCGGCCGCCTGCGGCGCGCGCGTCGCCAAACACGGCGGGCGCTCGGTGTCGTCCACCTCGGGCAGCGCCGACGTGCTGGAAGCGCTGGGGGTGAACGTCAACCTGCCGCCGGAAAAAGTCGCCGAGGCGGTGAAGACGCTCGGCGTCGGCTTCATGTTCGCGCCCAACCACCACAGCGCGATGAAGCACGCCGCACCGGTGCGGCGCGAGCTGGGCGTGCGCACCCTGTTCAACCTGCTCGGCCCGCTGACCAACCCGGCCGCTGCGCCGAACCAGGTGATGGGCGTCTTCAGCCGCGAGCTGACCGGCACCCTGGCGCGCGTGCTGCAGGCGCTGGGCAGCCGCCATGTGCTGATCGTCCACGCCGAGGAGGGCCTCGACGAGATCAGCCTGGCGTCGCCGACCTTCGTCGCCGAACTGAAGGATGGCCACGTGTCCGAGTACGAACTCGAACCCGGCCTGTTCGGCCTGCCCCAGGTGGCGGCGAGCGAACTGGTGGTGAAGGGCACCGACGAGGCGGTCGAAATGCTGCTGGCCGCGCTGGAAAATCGCCATGCCGGTGCCGCCGCCATCGTTGCCCTCAATGCGGGCGCGGCGATCTACGTCGCCGGCCGCGCGGCCAGCCTGATGGACGGCGTGACGCAGGCGCAGGCGGCGATTGCCAGCCTGGCCGCGCGCGATGTCCTTGAGCATTACCGCCGTTTCAGCCAATCTTGAGCGCCCCCCTGCATGAGTGACATTCTGGAAAAGATCCTCGCTACCAAGCGCGAGGAAATCGCGGCAGGCCTCGCCGCCGTGCCCGTGGCCGAGATGCGCGCGCGCGCGGCGGCCGCTTCCGCGCCGCGCGATTTCGTCGGCGCGCTGCGCGCCAAGCTTGCCGCCGGCCAGCCGGCAGTGATCGCCGAAATCAAGAAGGCCAGCCCCTCGAAAGGCGTGATCCGGCCCGACTTCAAACCCGCCGAAATCGCCGCCAGCTATGAAGGCGGCGGCGCGGCGTGCCTGTCGGTGCTGACCGACCGCGATTATTTTCAGGGCAGCGCCGAGTATCTGCAGGCGGCCCGCGCTGCCTGCACACTGCCGGTGCTGCGCAAGGATTTCATCATCGACCCCTACCAGGTCTACGAAGCGCGGGCGATGGGGGCGGACTGCATTCTATTGATCGTGGCCGCGCTGGAATTGCCGGCGATGCAGGCGCTGGAAGCCTTGGCCCTGGAACTGGGGATGGCGGTGCTGGTGGAGTCGCACGACGCCGCCGAGCTCGACGCCGCGCTGCAATTGAAAACCCCGCTGCAGGGCATCAACAACCGCAATCTGCGCACTTTCGAGGTCAGCCTCGACACCACGCTGGCCTTGTTGCCGAAGATCGGCAATGACCGCATCGTCATCACCGAGTCCGGCATCCTCGCGCCGGCCGACGTTGCGAAAATGCGCAGCCATCAGGTCAACGGATTTCTGGTCGGCGAGGCCTTCATGCGCGCCGACGATCCGGGCGCAGAACTGGCACGGCTGTTCGCCCTGTAGGCGGGGCGCCCCGGCCCGATGCAGTGGTGATTGCAAGGGTGCGAAAATCGGGCCGAGGACGGCCCGCCTTGTATCTTGTTTCCCGTGGTGGTTAAGCTTCCACCACACGAGGTGGAGAGAGCTTGTGGCCCTCCTGAAGGGTAAACCTTGGTCTGTAGACAAAGCCCTCCGCCTCACCTTCCGCCGGACACCACACTGGACGGTAGCCAAGGGCCTGAGACTCAGTGACCCTGCATGGACAAGGCGAGTGGGCGTGAATGGCATCATGACTTGCAAGGAGGATTTGCCATGATTTATCTGGGTATCGATATTTCCAAGGCCAAGCTGGATTGCACCCTGCTCGATCCGGCAACCGACAAACGCAAGACCAAGGCGGTCAGCAATGATACGAAGGGATTCGAAGCCCTGTCGGCGTGGCTCGACAAGCAAGGCGTCGCTCCGGGCGAGGTGCACGGCGTGATGGAAGCCACCGGGGTGTATCACGAGCAGGCGGCGCTGTGGCTGACCGACGCCGGGATGCGGGTGTCGGTGGTCAATCCCGCCCAGGTCAGGGACTTTGCCCGCGGCCTGGCAGTGCGCACCAAGACCGATGGGACGGACAGTGTGGCTCTGGCCCGTTATGGGGCCTTGATCCAGCCGGACCCCTGGGAGGCCCCGCCGCTGGAAATCCGCGAACTGAAGGCGCTGATCACCCGGCTGGAAGCGCTGGAAACCGATGCGCGCCGCGAACTGAACCGGCGCGAGAAGGCGCTGGTCGCCCAAGCGCCCACTCTGGTTCGCGAGTCGCTGGACAATCATCTGGCCGCGTTGAAGCAGGAAATCACCCGACTGCAACAGGCGATTGACGACCACATCAACCGTCACCCGGGATTGAAAGCCGACCGCGAGCGCCTGCTGTCGATTCCGGCGGTGGGCGAGAAGACGGCCAACCGTATGCTGGCGGTGCTGCACAGCCGGAAGTTCAGGAGTGCCGATCAGGTGGCGGCGTTTCTGGGGCTGGTTCCAGTCGAGCATCAATCCGGAAGCAGTATCCAGAAACGGCCGCGACTGGCGAAGAACGGTGATGCCAAGACGCGCGCCGTGCTTTATATGGCGGCCATCGTGGCGGCCCAGTACAACCCGCACGTCAAGGCGCTCTACAGCCGGCTGTGCGCGAAGGGAAAAACCAAGATGGCCGCGCTGGGCGCGGCGATGCGCAAGCTCGTGCATCTGTGTTTCGGGGTGATTAAGCATCAGACCGTGTATCAGCCGAATTGGCAGCCAGGGGGTTGACTGGAGAGACGGTATCTACACGCGCGTCAGCGCTTGCCGCCGAAAATGCTGCCCAGCACCCCGCGCATGATGGCGCGGCCGACCTGGCTGCCCATGGAACGGGCGGCCGATTTCGCCAGCGCCTCGACCGCGCCTTCGCGACGGCCGACGCCACCGAGAATGTCCCCCAGCCCGCCGCCTCCGCCCGTCGCAGCGGGCTTCGCTGCGGCCTTGGCCTGCTGCTTCGCCTCGGCTTCTGCCGCTGCGGCCTGCGCCGCCTGCTCGGCGCGTGCCTTCAGCACTTCGTGGGCGGACTCGCGGTCGATGGTCTTGTCGTAGACGCCGGTGACCAGCGAGGTCTGCATCAGTCGCCGCCGCTGCGCGTCGGTGATGGGACCGATCTGTCCCTGCGGCGGCACGATGTAAGCACGCTCGACCACGCCGGGGCGGCCCTTGGCATCGAGGAAGGACACCAGCGCCTCGCCCACGCCGAGTTCGGTAATGACGCTGGCCTCATCCAGGTTCGGGTTGTCGCGCATGGTTTCGGCCGCCGCCTTGACCGCCTTCTGGTCGCGCGGCGAGAAAGCGCGCAGCGCGTGCTGCACCCGGTTGCCCAGTTGCGACAGCACCTTGTCCGGGACGTCGGCCGGGTTCTGGGTGACGAAATAAACGCCCACGCCTTTGGAGCGGATGAGCCGCACCACTTGTTCGATTTTTTCCACCAGCGCGGTCGGCGCATCGCTGAACAGCAGGTGCGCCTCGTCGAAGAAGAACACCAGCTTGGGCTTGTCGAGGTCGCCCGCCTCGGGCAGGTTCTCGAACAATTCGGCCAGCAGCCACAGCAGCAGCGTGGCGTACATTTTGGGCGACTGCATCAGCTTGTCGGCCGCCAGGATGTTGATGACGCCGAGTCCGCGGTCGGTCTGGATCAGGTCGTCGATGTTGAGCATCGGCTCGCCGAATATCTGCTCGCCGCCCTGCGATTCCAGCGCCAGCAGGCCGCGCTGGATGGCGCCGATGGAAGCGGACGAGACGTTGCCGTATTCGGTGGTGAACTGCTTGGCGTTGTCGCCGACGAAGGCGAGCATGGTGCGCAGGTCTTTCAAATCCAGCAGCAAGAGGCCGTTGTCGTCGGCCACCTTGAACACCAGGTTGAGCACGCCGCTTTGGGTTTCATTGAGGTCGAGCATGCGCGAGAGCAGCAGCGGCCCCATGTCGGAAATGGTGGCGCGCACCGGGTGGCCGCTGGTGCCGAACGGGTCCCACAAGGTGACCGGATAGCCGCGGTGCTCGAAGCCCTCGAGCTTGAGCATGTCGACCCGCTCGGTCACCTTGGCATTGCCGCCGCCCGGCTGGGAAATGCCCGACAGATCGCCCTTCACGTCCGACATGAAGCAGGGCACGCCGATGCTCGAAAAGTGCTCGGCCAGCGTTTGCAGGGTGACGGTCTTGCCAGTTCCGGTGGCGCCGGTGATGAGGCCATGACGGTTGGCCATTTGCGGCAGCAGGACGAGATCGGTGGCGGCGTTTCGGGCCATCAGCAGGGGTTCGGTCATGACGGTTCCTGTTTGTGCGATGCAGCGATTCTAGCGAGTTCAGACTTGCCGCGGGCTGATCAAGGAATAGAAGTATTGTCTAATGTTCCGGGTATCATCGCGGCATCAGGATCATCAAGGAAAGCGTTTTGTCAGGCGGACAGCAGGTGCATGAAATCGTGATCGTCGGCGGCGGGGCGGGCGGGCTGGAACTGGCCACCCGGTTGGGCGACAAGCTGGGCAAGAAGAAGCGCGCGAAGATCACGCTGATCGACGCTTCGCCCTCGCATCTGTGGAAGCCGCTGTTGTACGAAGTCGCGGCGGGCAGTCTCGATTCCTACGCCGAGCGACTGGAATACCTGGCGCAGGGGCACTGGCACGGGTTCACCTTCCGTCTGGGCCGCATGGACGGCCTCGATCGCGCTCGCCAGGAAGTCAGCGTCGCGCCGACGCTGGACGAGGCGGGCGTCGAGATCATCCCCCGCCGCAGCTTCCGCTACGACACGCTGATCATCGCGGTCGGTTCGGTCGGCAATGACTTCGGTGTGCCAGGGGTGAAAGAGCACTGCATCATGCTCGATACGCCCGAGCAGGCGCGCGAATTCCATCGCCGCCACATCAACGCCTGTCTGCGCGCCAACACCCAGACCGAAGCGGTCGCACCCGGCCAACTCACGGTCGGCATCGTCGGCGCCGGCGCAACCGGCGTCGAGCTTGCGGCGGAGTTGCACGACACCACGCGCGAACTGTCGTCCTACGGCATGGACAACATCGAGCCCGACAAGAGTCTGAAGCTGCTGATCGTCGAGGCCTCCGACCGCATCCTGCCTGGCTTGCCGCCGCGCCTTTCAGCTGCCGCGGCCGAGCGCCTGGCCGAGCTCGGGGTGGAGATGCATACCGGCGAGCGCATCGTCGAGGTGCGGCGCGACGGCATGCTGACCGCCGATGGCAAGTTCATCCCGGCGAGCATGATGGTGTGGTCGGCCGGCATCAAGGCGCCGGATTTCTTGAAGGACATCGACGGTCTGGAGACCAACCGCATCAACCAGTTGGTGGTGCGCCCCACGTTGCAGACCACGCGCGACGACAACATCTTCGCCTTCGGCGACTGCGCCGCCTGCCCCATGGCCGACGGCGGCTTCGTGCCGCCGCGCGCGCAGGCCGCGCACCAGCAGGCCAGCATGCTGGTCAAGACGGTGTGTCGCCGCCTGCGCGGCAAGCCGCTGCCCGAGTATGTCTACCGCGATTACGGTTCGCTGGTCGCGCTCGGACGCTTCACCCCGGTCGGCAATCTGATGGGCACCCTTACCGGCGGCAGCATCATGATCGAGGGCACGCTGGCGCGGCTGGTGTACTGGTCGCTGCACAAGATGCACGAGATCGCGCTGCATGGCTGGATCAAGACCTCGCTCACCACCTACGCCCATTTCATCAGCACGCCGACGCGGGCACGGATCAAGCTGCACTGACGAATCCGTCATCGCGATGCGCGTAACGACACGGCATACGATTCCACACGTGATTTAGCACGTAGTGGATCGGAGTTCTTTAGGGCGATCCGGAGCCGTCGCAACTGCGGACATTCTGGATTGCTTCCCGCCGCGCTTCGCTCGCGGTCGCAATGACGCAGTCCTTGCGCTAGTCGTTCCACAGCCAGGCAGCGCCGCGCACGCCGCTGGAGTCGCCATACCTCGGTGGCACCAGGCGGGTGTCGACCCGGTCGGAAAACACATAGCGCGGCCACAACCGCGGCACGGTGTCGTAGAGCCGCGCGATGTTGGAGAGGCCGCCGCCCAGCACGATGACGTCAGGATCGATCAGGTTGATCACGCCGGCCAGTGCGCGCGCCAGCCTTTCTTCGTAGCGCGCCAGCGTCGCGCTGCAGGGCCCGTAGCCCGCGGTTGCCAGTTGCGCGATCTCGTGCGCGGGCAGGTCCTCGCCGCCGTAGCGCACATGGTCGGCGGCGAGCGCCGGGCCCGATAGCCAGGTTTCGATGCAGCCCTTCTTGCCGCAGTAACAGGCCGGTGCGGCATCGAGTTCACGCGGGCTCGGCCACGGGTGCAGGATCGCCTCGCCGGTGGCGGGATGCTGCCCGGTGCCGGCGCGGTCGGACGGGGCTGCGGCGAACTGGAAGTAGGGCAGGGGCGAGTGCCCCCACTCGCCGGCGATGGCGTTGGCGCCGCGCAGCAGATGCCCGCGCACCACCACACCGCCGCCGACCCCGGTGCCGAGGATGACGCCGAACACGGTGTCGGCGCCCGTTGCCGCGCCGTCGACCGCTTCCGACAGGGCAAAGCAGTCGGCGTCGTTGGCGAGCCGGACGTTCCGGTTCAGCGCGCGCTCGAGGTCTTCCTGCAGGGGTTTGCCGTTGAGGCAGGTTGAGTTGCAGTTCTTCATGCGGCCCGTCGCCGGTGAGATCGCGCCGGGGGTGCCGACGCCGATGCTGCCAGCCTGCCCCAGTTCGGCTTCGGCCTGGTGCACCAGCGCGGCGATTGCGGCGACGGTGGCCAAGTAGTCGTCCTGCGGGGTGGGCACGCGGCGGCGCAGGACTTCATGGCCGTTGCTATCGAACGCGATGAGTTCGATTTTGGTGCCGCCGAGGTCGATGCCGAAACGTAGAGTAGGGGTCACGGTGTAAAATCGCAGGCTTTAATTTGCGTTGGAATCAACATGGCAGGACATTCGAAGTGGGCCAACATCCAGCACCGCAAGGGGCGCCAGGATGCCAAGCGCGGCAAGATTTTCACCAAGCTTATCAAGGAAATCACCGTCGCCGCCAAAATGGGCGGCGGTGATCCGGCGATGAACCCGCGCCTGCGGCTGGCAATCGAAAAGGGCAAGGCTGATTCGTTGCCGAAAGACAATATCGAGAACGCGATCAAGCGCGGCACCGGCCAGCTCGAAGGCGTGAACTATGAGGAAGCGCGCTACGAAGGCTACGGCATCGGCGGTGTCGCGGTGATGGTGGACTGCCTCACCGACAACAAGGTCCGCACCGTCGCCGACGTGCGCCACGCCTTCGTCAAGCACGGCGGCAACATGGGCACCGACGGCTGCGTGGCGTTCCAGTTCAAGCACTGCGGCCAGATCATCCTGGAGCCAAGCGCCAGCGAGGACGCGGTGATGGAAGTTGCGCTCGATGCCGGCGCCGAGGACATTATTCCCAACGAGGATGGCTCGATCGAAGTGCTGACCTCGCCCGACCCCAAGGCTTTCGAGGCGGTGAAGGAAGCACTGGAAAAGGCAGGCTTCAAGCCGGCGGTCGCCGAGATCACCATGCGGCCGGAAGCCGAAACGGAATTGACCGGCGACGACGCGGTGAAGATGCAGAAGATCCTCGATGCGCTCGATGCGCTCGACGACGTGCAGGATGTCTACACCAACGCCGTATTGCCGGAGTAAAATCCAGAGCCAGAATGAAGGAAGGGGGCACGCATGGATTACCACGGTCGTATCACTTCCGAGCCCGGCAAGCGCGGCGGCAAGCCCAGTATCCGTGGACTCAGAATCACGGTCTACGACGTGCTGGAAATGCTGGCGGCAGGGCAGTCCAACGAAGCCATTCTTGCCGATTTTCCCGAGCTCGAAGCGGCCGACATTCGTGCTTGTCTCGCTTTTGCGGCGGACCGCGAGCGCCAGCTTTTATCGGTACACGGATGAAACTGCTGCTGGACGAAAATCTGTCCAGACGCCTTGCGCCTTTCTTGCAGGAAGCCTATCCGGAATCGAGCCAGGTTGTGTTGCTGGGGCTGGAGCAGGCCAGTGATCTCGCATTGTGGCAGTACGCCGGTCAGCATGGCTATGTGCTGGTGACCCGCGATGCGGATTTTTACGATTTGAGTCTCACCCGAGGCGCACCGCCCGTCGTGCTGTGGCTGCGTATCGATAACCCCGACAAGTCCGAAGTGCTGCGCATATTGATCGACCGTCAGGACACCATTCACGAAGCGTTTGCAGCTGGCGCGACGTGTGTCGAGTTGTGGCCTTGAGCCGCATCCTCGGCATCGACCCTGGCCTGCGTCTCACCGGCTTCGGCGTGATCGAACAGACCGGCCAGAAGCTGGCCTACGTCGCCAGCGGTGTGATCAGGAGCGGCGAGGGCAGCCTGCCGCAGCGGCTGGGTGTTCTGTTCGCCGGCATCAACGAGGTGATCGCCACCTGGCAGCCCGACACCTGCGCGGTGGAGATCGTCTTCGTCAACGTCAACCCGCAGTCCACGCTGCTGCTCGGGCAGGCGCGCGGGGCGGCGATCTGCGCCGCCGTGTCGTGCGAGCTGACGGTGGCCGAATACACCGCTCTGCAGATCAAGCAGGCCGTGGTCGGCCACGGCAAGGCCGCCAAGGAACAGGTACAGGAAATGGTCAAGCGCCTGCTGAGCCTGCCGGTTGCGCCGACGGCCGATGCCGCCGACGCGCTTGCCTGCGCCATTACTCACGCGCATGGCAGTCGGCTGGGCGCACACTCAACCGCGGGCTATCGCGTGAAAGGCGGGCGGCTGGTATGAACAAGGAATCCCGATGATAGGCAGAATTACCGGCACGCTCGCCGCCAAACAGCCGCCCCAGGTGCTGGTCGATGTGGGTGGCGTCGGCTATGAGATCGACGTGCCGATGAGCACCTTCTACAACCTTCCCGCCATCGGCGAGAAGGTCAGCCTGCTGACCCATCTGGCGATCCGCGAGGATGCGCACCTGCTGTACGGGTTCGGCAGCGATATCGAACGGACTGCTTTTCGCGAGTTGCTGAAAGTCTCGGGCATCGGCGCCAAGACCGCGTTGTCGGTGCTGTCCGGCCTGTCGGTCAACGACCTGTCGGCAGCGATCGCCGCACAGGAAATCGGCCGCATCGTTAAAGTGCCCGGCATCGGCAAGAAAACCGCCGAGCGTCTGCTGCTCGAACTCAAGGGCAGGCCGGTGTTCGCCGGTGCAATATCCACGGTGCCGGGTGAGGCGAGCGTGTCCGATGACGTGCGCCAGGCCTTGATTGCGCTTGGCTACAACGAGAAGGAAGCCGCCGCGGCCATGCAAAAACTGCCCGCCGACCTGCCGGTTTCGGATGCCATTCGCCAGGCGTTGAAGTTGCTGTCCAAGGGGTAAGATTCACCCATGATCGAAACCGACCGTCTCATTGCCCCTGCCGCGGTCAGCCCCGTCGAGGAACAGATCGAACGCGCGCTGCGGCCGCGCACGCTGGCCGAATACGTCGGCCAGGCCAAGGCGCGTGAACAACTTGAAATCTTCATCAGCGCCGCGCGCAACCGCAGCGAGGCGCTCGACCACGTGCTGTTGTTCGGCCCGCCGGGCTTGGGCAAGACCACGCTGGCACACATCATCGCGCGCGAGATGGGCGTCAACCTGCGCCAGACTTCGGGCCCGGTATTGGAGCGCGCGGGCGACCTCGCCGCGCTGCTCACCAACCTGGAGCCGAACGATGTGCTGTTCATCGACGAAATCCATCGCCTGAGTCCGGTGGTCGAGGAAGTGCTGTATCCCGCGCTGGAGGATTTTCAGATCGACATCATGATCGGCGAGGGCCCGGCCGCGCGCTCGGTCAAGCTCGACCTGCCGCCGTTCACGCTGGTCGGCGCCACTACCCGCGCTGGCATGCTGACCAATCCGCTGCGCGATCGCTTCGGCATCGTCGCCCGTCTGGAGTTCTACTCGGCCGAAGAGCTCGGCTTCATCGTGCATCGCTCGGCAGGCCTGCTGCAGATGAATCTTGAAGAAGCCGGTGCGCTGGAAATCGCCCGCCGTTCGCGCGGCACGCCGCGCATCGCCAACCGCCTGCTGCGCCGCGTGCGCGATTACGCCGAGGTGAAGGCGGGCGGCCAGGCCACCGGTGCGGTGGCGGACGCGGCGCTGGTGATGCTGGATGTGGACCGCGCCGGACTCGACGTGATGGACCGCAAGCTGTTGTCGGCGGTGATCGAGAAATTCATGGGTGGCCCGGTCGGCTTGGACAACCTCGCCGCCGCCATCGGCGAGGAACGCGACACCATCGAGGATGTGCTCGAACCCTTCCTGATCCAGCAGGGCTATCTGCAGCGCACGCCGCGCGGCCGCATCGCCACGCCGCTGGCCTATCGCCATCTCGGTCTTGCCGCGCCGGCGGGCCAGTCCGGAGCAGATCTGTTTTGAGCCTGGCGTTCCACTGGCCGGTTCGCGTGTACTGGGAAGACACCGACGCCGGCGGCGTGGTGTATTACGCCAACTACCTCAAGTTCATGGAGCGCGCGCGCAGCGAATGGCTGCGCAGCTTCGGCTTCGAGCAGGATGTGCTGCGCGATGAAACCGGCGTGGTGTTCGTGGTGCGGCGGGTGGAAATCGATTACCTGGCGCCGGCGCGCTTCAACGATCAGCTCGATGTGGCGGTCAGCCTGCACGAGGCGGGGCGCGCCAGTTTCGTGGTGCGGCAGGAACTCCTGCGGGATTCCAGCTGTCTGGCAAAGGCTGTCGTCACGCTCGCCTGCGTCGATGCGGCCCAATTCAAACCCGTTAAAATACCTGCGCCTATTCTTCAAGTCCTGGCCCCCGCACCGTGAACCCTGAACTTACTCAAGACCTCTCGCTGTTCCAACTCGTCATTCACGCCTCGGTGCCGGTGCAGATCGTCATGCTGCTGCTGCTGGGCGCCTCGCTGATGTCGTGGTGGTTCATCTTCATCAAGCTGTTCGCGCTGAAGCGCGCCCTGCGCGTGACCGAAAGCTTCGAGCGCGAATTCTGGGGCGGCGGCGACATCAATGCCATGTACCAGCGGGTCGCCGCCGAGCGCGAGGGCGCCGGCGAAATGGAGCGCATCTTCGCCGCGGGATTCAGCGAGTTTCTGAAGCTGCGGCAGCAGGCCGGGCTGTCGCTCAACGTCATCATCGACGGCACCCGCCGTGCCATGCGCGCCACCTATCAGCGCGAACTCGATGGCCTGGAATCGCACCTGTCCTTCCTCGCCACCGTCGGTTCGGTGTCGCCCTACGTCGGCCTGTTCGGCACCGTGTGGGGCATCATGATCGCCTTCCTGGGGCTGTCGAGCGTGGCCCAGGCCACTCTGGCGCAGGTTGCGCCCGGCATCGCGGAAGCGCTGATCGCCACCGCCATGGGCCTGTTCGCCGCGATCCCCGCGGTGGTCGGCTACAACCGCTTTACCCATGACATCGATCGATTGTCGAACCGGATGGAAAGCTTCATGGAGGAGTTTTCCAACATCCTGCAGCGGCAGACCTCCAAGACCGCGTAAGCCATGGCCCGCACCCGCAAACAGGTCGCCCAGATCAACGTCGTGCCGATGATCGACGTGATGCTGGTGCTGCTGGTGATCTTCATGGTGACCGCGCCCTTCATCAATCCCGGTCAGGTCGAACTGCCGAGCGTCGGCCAGACCGCGCAGACACCGTCGCAGCCGCTGGAAATCATCATCAAGGAATCGGGCGAATACCGGCTGCGCGACCGCGCGGCCGGCGGCGCCGAACGGACGGTGGTCCGTGCTGAACTGGCCGCCGAAGTCGCTGCGCTGCATCGTGCGCGGCCCGACCAGCCGGTGGTGATCGCCGCGGACAAGAATGTCCGCTACGAAGAAGTGATGCACACGATGACGATTTTGCAGCGGGCGCAGATTACCCGCATCGGCCTGCTCGCCCGCCCGGCGCCATGAGCTTCTCGGCAGACGCGCCCTTCGTCTCCCGCCCCGTCCCCAAATTCGCTGCCGGCGTGCTGGCATTGGGCGTGCACGGGCTGTTCGCCTTGCTGCTGGTATTCGGCGTGTCGTGGCAGACGCAGCCCCCCGCGCCGGTGATGGTCGATTTGTGGGAGGCAATGCCCGCGCCGCCCCCGACGCCGCGGCCGCGGCCTGAACCCGTGAAAGCACCCGAGCCGGTCAAGGTCGCGCCGCCGCCCAAGCCCGAACCGGTGGTGAGCGAGCCGCCGCCGCCCAAGGCGCCCGACATCGCGCTGGAAAAGAAAAAAGCCGAAGCCAAGCGGCTTCAGGAGATGCAGGCGCAACAGGCAGCCGCGGAAAAAGCCCGGACCGACGCCGCGCGTGCGGCCGCCGCTACACGCGCGCAGCAGTTGGCCGAGCAGAAACAGCGCGAAGTGCAGCGCCAGATCGAGGAAGCCGAACTGGTGCGGCGCATGGCGGACGAGGAGGCCACCAGCGCGGCGCGCCTGACCCAGCAGGCGGAAGCGCGCGCGGCGGCGAGCAAGCGCCAGGCCGAGGTGGCAAGCGTGGTGGGGCAGTATCGCGACCTGATCAGCGCCAAGGTGCGCGGCAACACACGCCTGCCGGCCAACCTGAGCGGCAATCCCGAGGTGCGTTGCCGGGTCAAGCTGCTGCCCACCGGCGAAGTCCTGAGCGTGCAGGTGACGAAGTCCAGCGGCAACCTCGCCTACGATGAGGCCGTGGTGCGTGCTATCGAATTGTCGTCGCCCTTGCCGCTGCCGGCCGACCGCGACGCCCGCGCAACATTTGTTCCGGAACTTTCTTTCGTGCATCGCCCCAAAGAGTGATCGTGCGCGCGCGGAGCAAGGCCGTGTGCGGTGTCCGGCCCTCAAGCCCTTATGTTGCCTATGCTAGACTTGCCCATCAATAATCAGGCGAATTGATCGAGATTTTCCACTTCATGCTGCGTGCCGTTCTGCTGTTTCCCCTTTTGTGCCTGGCCATGCTGAGCGCGTCGTTTTCCGCGCGTGCCGCGATGGAAATCCAGGTGGTGGGCGGCGCCGCCTCCCAGATCGCGGTGGCGATGGTGCCGTTCCAGGCGGCGCCCGGCCAGCCTGTGCCGGCGCTGACCGAAATCGCCGGCAACGATCTCGACCGCAGCGGCTATTTCAGGCGGGTCGATGTCAGCGGCGTGCAGCCGCCGTTTGCGCCCGCGCAGGTCAACTACGATGCCTGGCGCAGCAAAGGCGCCGAGGCGCTGGTGATCGGCCAGGTGAAAGCCTTGCCCGGTGGCCGCTTCGAAGTCCGCTTCTACCTGCTGGATGCGGTCAAGCGGACGCAGCTGGCGGCACTGAGCTACAACATTGCGCCCGGCCAGTGGCGCGCAACCGCGCACCAGATCGCCGACATCATCCACGAGAAACTCACCGGCATCCCCGGCGCGTTCAGCAGCCGCATCGCCTATGTGCAGAAGCAGGGCAACCGCTATGAGCTGCGGGTGGCCGACGCCGACGGCCAGAACCCGCGCATCGTCGTGCGTTCGGTTGAACCGGTTATCTCGCCGCGCTTCTCGCCCGACGGCAAGCGGCTTGCCTACGTCTCCTTCGAGGACAAGAAACCGGTGGTCTACGTGCAGTCGCTGCAGGATGGCAGCCGCAGCAAGGTCGCCGCGTTCAAGGGCTCCAACTCGGCGCCCGCCTGGTCGCCCGACGGCAAGCGCCTGGCGGTAGTGCTGACGCGCGACGAGGCCTCGCAGATTTACCTGATCAATGCCGACGGCAGCGGACTGGCGCGCCTGACGCGCGGCGGCAATCTCGATACCGAGCCGGTGTTTTCTCCGGACGGCCAATCCCTTTACTTCACATCGGACCGTGGCGGCAGCGCGCAGATCTATCGCATGCCGGTGGCCGGCGGCGAGGCGCGGCGAGTCAGCTTCAACGGCAGCTACAATGTGTCACCCGCGATCAGCCCGGATGGCCGTTATCTCGCCTATATCAACCGCGATGAGGGCCGTTTCCGGGTCGCGCTACAGGAACTGGAATCGGGCCAACTGCGTGTGCTGACCGACACCGCGCGCGACGAGTCGCCCAGCTTCGCCCCCAACGGCCAGGCCGTGCTGTATGCCACCGTGCACGGTGGACGCGGCGTGCTGGGAACCGTCACGCTCGATGGACGAACCCGGGCTCGCTTGTCCGAATCGGGCATCGACGCCCGCGAACCGGCCTGGGGGCCCTGAATCGTGCGCGTTCCGCATCCGGCGGCGCGCGTTGAAAATTCGCGTGTTGCAAAATTTGATTCATCACAAAGGAGAGAAGCATGAACAAGATCGTTTGGCCCATTCTGTTTGCCCTGACCCTGTCCGCCTGCAGCACCACCAGCGACAAACCGGCCGCGGTCGAGTCGCGAACCGGCGAGCCGGCGGCCACTTCGACTGCGCCTGCCGCCACCACCGGCACGACCGATGCGGGCGTGAGCGGCAGCGCGTTGCCCGGCGCGGCGGCACTCGATCCGCGCAAGGATCCGGCAAACGTTCTGTCCCAGCGCAGCGTCTTTTTTGATTTCGACAAGTACGAAGTGAAGGACGAGTACCGCGCGATGCTCGAAGCGCACGCCGGCTACCTGAAGGCGAATCGCGGCGCGCGCGTGGTTCTGCAGGGCAATGCCGACGAGCGCGGCAGCCGCGAATACAACCTTGCGCTGGGCCAGAAGCGCGCCGAGGCCGTGCGCCGCGTGCTGGGCGTGATGGGCGTCAGCGATGCGCAGATGGAAGCGATCAGCTTCGGTGAGGAAAAACTGCGCAACCCGGGAACCACCGAAGCCGCGCATGCCGAGAACCGTCGTACTGACGTGGTGTATGGCGACGAGTAAGGGTCTGCGCTACGGACTGATCCTCGCCGGCACCTTCGCGCTGGCCCAGCCGGCGTGGGCGCTGTTCGGCGTCGGCGAGCTGAACACTCGGGTGCAGGCGCTGCAGCAGCGGGTCGATGCGATCGACGCGCGGCTGGTCAAGATCGAGGCGGCGCTGCAGGACAAGCAGCAGATGCTGGACCTGCTGAGGGAAATGGACGCGCTCAAGGCTGAACTCGCCAAGCTGCGCGGCCAGTCCGAGGTGCAGGCGCACCAGCTGGACACCCTGGGCAAGCGGCAGAACGACTTGTATGCCGATCTCGACCAGCGCATTGCCGATCTGGCCAAGGCGGCCAAGCCGGTGGAACCGGCCGTCCCCGCAAGTGCTTCGCCGCAACTCGATTCGATGGATGAATCGCGCAGCTACGAAGCCGCGCTCGCGCAGTTTCGCGAGGCCAATTACCCGGCCGCCATCGTCGCTTTCAACGGCTTTCTCAAGGCCTATCCCAACAGCACGCTGGCATCCAACGCGCAGTACTGGATCGGCTATTCGTATTTTGTGCTGAAGGACTATAAAACTTCGCTGGCACAGCAGCAGAAATTGCTGGCGGCGTATCCCGCCAGCAACAAGGTGCCCGACGCGCTGTTCAATATCGCCGCCAACCAGCTCGCCCTGAATGAACCCGCCAGCGCCCGCAAGACGCTGCAGGACATCGTGGCGAAATACCCCGGCACCCAGGCCGCCACCCTGGCGGAGCGCAGACTGGCTGAGCTCAAGTAGGTCCGGGTGTCTGAAGCCATCACGCTCCGTCTAACGGAGACCTTTCTTTCGCTGCAGGGCGAAACCAGCCGCGCCGGCCTGCCGACCGTGTTCATCCGGCTCGCCGGCTGTCCGCTGCGCTGCCGCTGGTGCGACACGACCTACAGCTTCCAGGGTGGCGAAACCGTCACCCTGTCGTCGCTGCTGGCGCGGGTCGCCGAATATGGCGTGCCCACCGTGTGCGTCACCGGCGGCGAGCCGCTGGCGCAGAAGAACTGCCTGCCGCTCCTGACCGCGCTGTGCGACGCCGGCTACTCGGTGTCGCTGGAAACCAGCGGCGCGCTCGACGTCAGCAAGGTCGACCCGCGGGTGTCGCGCATCGTCGACATCAAGCCGCCGGGCTCCGGCGAAGAGGCGCGCAACCGCTGGGAAAACCTCAGCCATCTCACCCCGCACGACGAGATTAAGTTCGTGCTGGCCGACCGCGCCGACTACGAATGGGCACGCGACGTGCTGCGCGAACAGAAGCTCGCCCAGGTCTGCCCCGTCCTGCTCTCCCCGGTGCAGGGCGAACTGCCGCCGGCGCAACTGGCCGAGTGGGTTATCGAAGACCGGTTGCCGGTGCGGATGCAGGTGCAGTTGCACAAGCTGCTGTGGGGAAACACGCAAGGAAAATGATGCCTGCAATGAAGCCTGCGGTGATTTTGCTGTCGGGCGGGCTGGATTCCGCCACCGTGCTCGCCATCGCGCGTGAGGCCGGCTACGCCTGCCACGCGCTGAGCCTCGACTACGGCCAGCGCCACACCGCCGAACTCGCCGCCGCCGCGCGCGTGGCCCAAAGACTGGGCGCCGTCGAACACCGGGTGATGCGCCTGGGCCTGGGCGACATCGGCGGCTCGGCGCTCACCGACGCCGCCATCGCCGTGCCCGAAAGCCCCACCGAGGGCATCCCGGTGACCTATGTTCCCGCGCGCAACACCGTGATGCTGGCGCTGGCGCTCGCCTGGTCCGAAGTGCTGGGCTCGCGCGACCTCTTCATCGGCGTCAACGCCGTCGACTATTCCGGCTATCCCGACTGCCGCCCCGAATTCATCGCGGCGTTCGAACAGATGGCTAACCTTGCCACCCGCGCCGGCGTCGAAGGCGCACGACTGCGCGTCCATGCGCCGCTGCAGCATCTGTCCAAGGCCGACATCATCCGCCGCGGCACGGAACTCGGCGTCGCCTACGCACAGACCGTCAGTTGCTACCAGGCCGACGCCGACGGCCGCGCCTGCGGCGTCTGCGACGCCTGCCGCCTGCGCCGCCAGGGCTTCGAACAGGCCGGCGTGGCCGACCCCACACCCTATAAATGACCGCGCGGTCGGGGTGACCGGTTCCCGCAACAGGGCGCTTCTGCGCCATCCGCCTGAACGGAACCCTGCAAAAAACCGCCGCAGGTCTTTACCCGGACACCCGGCTTCGGCTATACTTTCGCGCTTTCGCGGATGGGGCTTTTGCCACACAGGCAGCAGTCAAATCCACGGGTCGGTAGCTCAGCTGGTAGAGCAGCGGACTTTTAATCCGTTGGTCGCGAGTTCGAATCTCGCCCGACCCACCAGTTTCAAAAAAGCCACGGGGAACCGTGGCTTTTTTCATGCGCGTCAGGTGACGAAAATTGTCAGCCTGTGCCGATTCGCGGTAATGGGAACACTGGTGTCGGACGTCGGGACGATGGGTGCAAGTCGGGATATAGCAATGAAATTCACACCATTACAAGGCTTTGCGGTGGTTTGCGGAAAAATTTGCACCGCCATCTCAAGTTGGCACGCCCCCTGCACGTTAATGAGCCAGACGCGGTTTGCTCCGTGTTCAACTTGCCCAACTTAAGGAGATTTGAAATGCGTAAAGTTCAACAAGGTTTTACTTTGATCGAACTGATGATCGTGGTGGCGATTATCGGTATTTTGGCTGCGATTGCGGTTCCGGCGTATCAAGACTACACAGCTAAAGCTCAAATATCTGACGGTTTGATGGTGTCAGCTGGGTTAAAAACCCCAATTACTGAGGCTGTCGCGGATGCCGGCGTAACAGCAGGCTGCGTAATACCGGCGGGTGCCGTTACTACAGGAAAATACGTGGCCTCGACCACTGCAACGCCTGGAGGCACGGCTACCTGTGCGATTACGTCTACCTTTGTTGCTACAGGTGCTAATGCCAAGGTTGTTGGTAGAACAATTACTCAGACACTGACGGTGGCAACGGGTGTATGGGTTTGTACTAGTAACCTAGATGCATCTGTCAAGCCTAAATCTTGCGCATGATTAATTAGAGTCAAAGGGGTCACTATTAATTACCCCCTGGTTTAGTTAGCTCCTAAAGAGACCGCTTCGGCGGTCTCTTTTTTTTGGGTGCGCCCGTCAGGGCGCACTTACTTGAATAAACGGGGTCAGTTCAAACACGATTTATTCAAATGGATTGATCAGTTCGATGCCGCAATCCTCAAAATTCTTGATGTTTCGGGAGGCTACGGCAAATCCGTGGGCGAAGGCGATGCCGGCAATTTGCCCGTCCGGCAGGCTCATGACACGTCCCGTTTCCTTGCGGTGCCCCATGATTTCGGCATAGGCGTGAGCGGCAGGAGCGGTAAAATCGAGCACCCGTTCTTCAAATGCCTGTGCAATGAATTGTTCAAACCGGGCTTGCAGGTGTCGACGGCGCAGGCCATCTGGTAAAACGCGCAGGCCGTATCCGATTTCGGCCAGTGTAACCGTGGTGATGAATAGCAGATTGCTGTCCTGGGTATTCAGCCAATCAAGAACAACCGGCGACGGCTGCGGGCGCATGACTTCAGAAATCACATTGGTATCGACGACGATCATCTGGCAAAGCTCAGCGGATCGTGTGGCGCATGCTGCGGGAGTTCCAACTCAACCCCGGATTCGGCGCCAAAGAACTGCATGGAAAGGTCGCCCAGCTGTTTGGATGGGGTGACGGCCTGGCGAAGGATGCGCCGGGCTTCTTCTTCCATCGATACCCGGTGATGGGCGGCGCGGATGCGCAGACGCGCGATTGTGTCGTCGTCCAGTTTGCGGATGCTTAGATTGGCCATATCCACTCCTTAGTGTGCAGTCACGTGCTGGCATTGTATGCACGTGACTGCATATAGGCAAGTCTTTGAATCCACCGAGTGACAACCCCGTCATGTTTACTGCGCCATGGGTGATCCGCCTATCGCGCGCTTGATGGTCTCTGATGTAAACCCCCTGCTTTGCAGGAAGCGCATTTGCTTCGCTTTCTCGGCTGCATCGACTGGTGGGGTGCCGAATTTCTTCTTCCACACTGCGCGCGCCCGCTCGAGTTCGCTGTCGCGGTTGTCGCCCAGCACGGCTTCGATAATGGTGTCCGGCACGCCGCGCTGGCGCAGGTCGTAGGCGAGTTTGACGCTACCGGCGCGGGCGCGGTGGTCGGCGACGTAGCTTTCGGCGAAGCGGCGGTCGGAGAGCCAGTTCTTGCCTTCGAACTCGTCCAGCAGCGGGGCGATGTCATCGACCGCAAACCCGGTTTGCCCAAGTTTGCGGGCGAGTTCAAAGCGGCTGTGCTCGCGCCGCGCCAGCAGGCCCAGCGCGCGCTCGCGCAGGTTGGGCTCAGGCTTCGACTTCATCCTCGGCCACCGTGGGGTTGTTGACGCCGACGGCGGCGCGGACCTTGGCTTCGATTTCCTGCGCGATTTCCGGGTGCTCTTTCAGGTATTCGCGCGCGTTGTCCTTGCCCTGGCCGATTTTTTCGCCGTTGTAGGCGTACCAGGCGCCGGATTTGTCGATGAACTTGTGGAGGACGCCGAGTTCGATGATTTCACCCTCGTGCGAGATGCCCTGGCCGTAGAGGATGTCGAAGAAGGCTTCCTTGAACGGCGGCGCAACCTTGTTCTTGACGACTTTGACCTTGGTTTCGTTGCCGATGATTTCGTCGCCCTTCTTGATCGCGCCGATGCGGCGGATGTCGAGGCGCACGCTGGCGTAGAACTTGAGCGCGTTGCCGCCGGTGGTGGTTTCGGGGCTGCCGAACATGACGCCGATTTTCATGCGGATCTGGTTGATGAAGATGACCAGGGTGTTGGTGCGCTTAATGTTGGCGGTGAGCTTCCGCAGCGCCTGGCTCATCAGGCGGGCCTGCAGGCCCATGTGCGAGTCACCCATTTCGCCTTCGATTTCGGCCTTCGGCGTCAGCGCGGCGACCGAGTCGATGACGACCACGTCGACCGAGCCGGAACGTACCAGCATGTCGGCGATTTCCAGCGCCTGCTCGCCGGTGTCGGGTTGCGACACCAGCAGGTTGTCGACGTCGACGCCGAGCTTGCCGGCGTAGTTGGGATCAAGCGCGTGCTCGGCGTCGATGAAGGCCGCGGTGCCGCCCATTTTCTGCATTTCGGCGATCACCTGCAGCGTGAGCGTGGTTTTGCCGGACGATTCCGGGCCGTAGATTTCGACCACGCGGCCACGCGGCAGGCCACCGACGCCCAGCGCGATATCGAGCCCCAGCGAGCCGGTGGAGACGGTCTGGATGTCGCGCGACACGTCATGGTCGCCCAGGCGCATCACCGAGCCCTTGCCGAACTGTTTGTCGATCTGGCTCAGCGCGGCGGTAAGCGCCTTCATCTTGTCTTCGGTCATCGTGCTGGGGTTCGCCATGGTGTGTCTCCTGATGGGGTTGGGATGGCCGAACTTTAGGGCGTATGTTTCATCATGTCAATAAAAAATATCACCTACATATAAAATATTAACTTTTGGTTTTTATTTGGGCGGAGCTTGCCTATAATCGCTCGCATTGAACCGCTTGTCCGGAGCAAGCAGGATGATTACAAAAGAGAAAATGCGCCTGGACGTGAAATGGGCAACGCGCCAGCGGCTGCAATACATCGAGATCATGGCCTGGTACACCGGGGTGGTGACGCGCAGCGACGTCGCCCGCGCCTTTGGTCAGTCCGATCCGGCCGCGACCAAGGATCTCAAGCTTTACAGCGATCTGGCGCCCGGCAACCTGGTCTACAACCACAGCGTGTTCGGTTTTGTGCCGGGCACAGGCTTCAGTGCGGTGTTCGCCGATCTGACGCCCGCTGCGGCGCTGCCGGTTATTGCCGCCAATCTGGCGGTGGCGAACGGGCCGTACGGCGACGAATTGATCTATGGGCTGCCGACCGCTTCGCTGCCGCTGCCCGCGCGCCTGCCCAGCCCGCAGACCCTGGCGCAGATCACCCGTGCCATCCACGGCCGGCGCAAGCTGCGCGTCGGCTACCGTTCGCTGTCCCAGCGCGAGGGCGGAGCGGAACGCGTGCTCGAGCCGCACACCCTGGTGAACACCGGGCTGCGCTGGCATGTGCGGGCGTACAGCGAGGATACCTGCGATTTCCGCGATTTCGTGCTGTCGCGCATCGTCGAGGCGCACTGTCTGGATACCCCCGCCGAATCCGGCGAGCAGTACGACGACGACTGGGTGGAATCGGTCAGCCTCGTGCTGGCGCCCCATGCCGGGCTCGATGCGGACCGGCGCGAGAGTCTGCTGCTGGATTACGGCGCAAGCGGGGCGGTCATCGAGGTCAACGTGCGGCGTGCGCTGCTCGGCTACGTGCTGCAGCGCTTGAGCGTCGATACCACGCCGGATCATTCGCTGAATCCGAATGCCTATCAGTTGATGCTTCTGAACCGGGACGAGGTCGAACCGTTTGCGGCGTGGGCGTTTCGATAGGGGTATCGTAGGCGGACCGCCGCCCTCGGCCCGATGCCGTGGTGGTTGCGTGGGTGCGAAAATCGGGCCGAGGGCGGCCCTGCTGCAGGGTTAGGCGATCAGATCGATCAGCCCGCGCAGCGCCGCCGCCACCGCACGCGAGCGGATTTCCTCGCGATCACCGTCGAGCCGGCAGGTGGACGACATGACGGTGCCGTCGGCCAGCGCCCAGCCATAGCACACCAGGCCGACCGGCTTCTGCGGGGAGCCGCCGCCGGGGCCGGCGATGCCGGAAATGGCGAGGCTGGCCTGGGCGTGGCTGTGCTTCAGCGCGCCGGCCGCCATGGCTGCGGCGGTTTCCTCGGAGACGGCGCCATGGGCTTCCAGCGTTTCCGGCGGCACGCCGAGCATCTCGATCTTGGCGGCGTTGGCATAGGTGATGAAACCGCGCTCGTACCAGTGCGAGCAGCCAGGCAGGGCGGTGAGCAATTGCCCGACCCAGCCGCCGGTACAGGATTCTGCGGTGGCCAGCATCCAGCCGCGCGCGCTCAGCTTGTCGCCCAGTTCGCTGGCAAGCTGGTGCAGTTCTTCGTCGCTTACACGAGCCATTGCAGTCCTTTCAGGGCGGCGATCGCATAGGCGGCCGCCAACAGGTCGTCGAACATTACGCCGAAGCCGTTTTTCAGGCGCGTATCGGCCAGCCGGATCGGCCAGGGTTTCAGGATATCGAACAGGCGGAACAACGCAAACGCCAGTGCCATCCATAGCCAGCCGGCCGGGGTGAACAGCAGCACCAGCGCGAAGGCGACGATCTCGTCCCACACGATGCCGCCGTGGTCGGGCACCCCCAGCGCGCGGCCGGCACGTGCGCACGCCCAGATGCCGAACAGGAAGGTGGCGATAAGCAGCACGATCTGGTTCGGCAGGTCGGGCGCGACGGCGACGACCAGCCAGAACAAGGGTAAGCCCAGCAGGGTGCCGACCGTACCCGGCGCCTTCGGTGCGAGGCCCGTGCCGAAACCGAAGGCGATCAGGTGCGCCGGATGCGCGAACAGGAATTTGAGGTCAGGCTGCGAAGTGGTCATAGCCGGTGCGTTCGATGGTGAGTGGTGCGCCGTCGGTACCGAGGACCGTCAGTCGTGTCTCGGCGCTGATGCGGCCGATGCGCGTCACCGCTACGCCGGCTGATTCGGCGGCGGCGGTCACCGCGTCGTGCCGCGCGGCCGGCGCGGTGAAGCAGAGCTCGTAGTCGTCGCCGCCCGCCAGCACGCAGTCGCGCGCCACGGCTTCGTGCAGATAGGCCTGCACCACCGGCAGCGTGGGCAGCGCGGCGAATTCGAGTACGGCGCCAACCTGCGAGCGTTCCAGAATGTGCCCGAGGTCGCCCAGGAGGCCATCCGAAATGTCGATCGCACTGGTCGCGACGCCGCGTAGCGCGATGCCGAGTTCCACCCGCGGCGTCGGCAGGTAGAGTGCGGACAAGACCTTGGCGGCGTCGATCTGTTCCATGAACAGGCGGCCCTGGCGGTAAGCCAGCGCCAACGCTGCCGAGCCGAGCGTGCCGGACACCCAGACCTCGTCGCCGGCCTGCGCGCCGTCGCGGCGCAGCGCCTGCCCCGGCGGCACTTCGCCCATCACCGTGATGCTGATCGTGAGACTGCCGCGCGTGGTATCGCCGCCGACCAATTCGATGCCGTGCTGGTCGGCCATGCGAAAAAAGCCGCGCGCGAATGCGGTGAGCCAGGCATCGTTTTCTTCCGGCAGCGCGATGGCCAGTGTTGCCCAGCGCGGCGTCGCGCCCATCGCTGCAAGGTCGGACAGGTTCACCGCCAGCGACTTGTGGCCGAGTCCGGCGGGGCTGTCCTGTGGTGAAAAATGGCGGCCTTCGAGCAGCATGTCGGACGACACCGCCAGCTGCATCCCCGGCGTCGGCGCCAGCAGCGCGCAGTCGTCGCCCACGCCCAGCACCGCGCCGGGGGTGGCGCGGGTGAAGTATTTGGCGATGAGGTCGAACTCCATGGGACGTGAGGCGTGAGGGATGGGGTTGTCTTACGCCTTAGTTCTTCACGTCCTGGCTTTCCGTGCGTGCTCGATCTCTACCGCGCGCACGTCCTGCGCCAGCTTGTCGAGTACGCCGTTGATGTACTTGTGGCCGTCGGTGCCGCCGAACTTCTTGGCCAGTTCGACGCCTTCGTTGATGGCGACGCGCCATGGCACGTCGGGGCAGTGCAGAAGTTCATACGCGCCGATCAGGAGGATGCCACGTTCGATCGGCGAGAGTTCGGCGAGCGGGCGGTCGAGCAGCGGGGTGATGCGCGCGCTCAGCGTGTCCGCCTCTTTCAGCACGCCATAAAGCAGGGTGCGGAAGTAGTCTTCGTCGGCACGCTTGAACTGTTCGTCTTCCTTCAGGTTGGCGACGATCAGCGTAACGTCGGCGCCGCCCACCAGCCAGCCATACACGCCTTGCAGGGTGAATTCGCGGGCGCTTTTGCGGGAACCGGCCATTTCAGAGTCGTTTCAGCAGGTTGGCCATTTCGATCGCCACGCGGGCGGCGTCGCGGCCTTTTTCGGCCATGCGGTGGTGGCCCTGTTCTTCGGTGTCGACGGTGAGAATGGCATTGGCGATGGGCACGCCGGTTTCCAACTGCACGTCGAGAATGCCGCGCGCGGATTCGTTCGACACCACTTCGAAATGGTAGGTGTCGCCGCGCACCACCGCGCCGATGGCGATGAGCGCATCGTACTTGCCGGACTGCGCCATCTTCTGCAGCGCCAGCGGATGCTCGAGCGCGCCGGGCACGTCGACCAGCAGGATGTCGTCCTTGGCGACGCCGAGGCGGGCCAGTTCGATCTCGCAGGCCGACAGCAGACCTTCGCAGATGTCGCGGTTGAAGCGGCTCATGACGATGCCGACCTTGAGGCCGGCGCCCTGGTAGACGGGGTCGAGTTCGGAGATGTTGTCGGTGGTTCCCATGTGCGTCCCTTTTCTAAACGTTAGGCTTTTTCAGAATAGCCAGTGACTTCCAGCCCGAAACCGTCCATCGCCGGCATCTTGCGCGGGCTGGCCAGCAACTTCATTTTTCCGACCCCGAGGTCGCGCAGGATCTGCGCGCCGATGCCGTAGTCGCGCAGGTCGTATTTGCGCGCCGCGACCGGTGCCGGATTGATTCGATCGAGCAGCGCGTCGGCAGTTTCCGGCCGATGCAGCAGCACGATCACGCCCGATTGCGATTCGGCGATGCGTTCCATCGCGCCCATGATCGGCCACGAGTGGCCGCCACCGGTGACGTCGAGGAAATCCATCACCGAGAGCGGCTCGTGCACGCGCACCAGGGTTTCCTTGTCCGCATGGATTTCGCCCTTGACCAGCGCCAGGTGGGTTTCGCCGGCGCACTTGTCGCGGTAGGCGATCAGGCGGAAGGCGCCGTACACCGTCTGGATCAGGCGGTCGGCAGCGCGTTCGACCAGGCTTTCGGTCTGGTTGCGGTAGTGGATCAGGTCGGCGATGGCGCCGATCTTCAGGCCGTGTTCCTGGGCGAACGGCACCAGGTCGGGCAGGCGCGCCATGGTGCCGTCATCCTTGAGGATTTCGCAGATCACGGAAGCCGGCACCAGTCCGGCCAGCCCGGCCAGATCGCAGCCGGCTTCGGTGTGGCCGGCGCGCACCAGCACGCCGCCGGGCTGCGCGCGCAGCGGGAAGATGTGGCCGGGCTGGATGATGTCGGTGGACTTGGCGTCCTTCTTCACCGCGGCCTGGATCGTGACCGCGCGGTCAGCGGCCGAAATGCCGGTGGTGACGCCCGCGGCTGCTTCGATCGAAATGGTGAACGCGGTGCCGTGCGGCGTCTGGTTGTCGCTCACCATCTGTTTCAAGCCCAGCTGGCGGCAGCGGTCGTCGGTCAGCGTCAGGCAGATCAGGCCGCGGCCATACTTGGCCATGAAGTTGATCGCGTCGGGCGTCACGTGCTCGGCCGCCATCACAAGGTCGCCCTCGTTTTCGCGGTCTTCCTCGTCGACCAGCACGACCATGCGGCCGGCTTTCAGCTCTTCGATAATTTCCAGGGTGGAGGCGAGGCTCATCAGTCTTTGTCCGTTGTGTTCGTAAATTGCGTCATGCGCTCGACGTAGCGCGCGATCATGTCGACTTCCAGGTTGACGCGGCTGCCTGCCTTCAAATGCTTCAGTGTGGTCATCTCCAGCGTGTGGGGGATGAGGTTCAGCGCGAAGCGCGCGCCTTCGACCGCGTTCACCGTCAGCGACACGCCGTTCACCGTGATCGAGCCCTTGCGGATGATGTAGCGCGCGAGCTCACCCGGAGCGTCGATTTCCAGCAAATGGGATTCGCCCACCGGCACCAAGCGGTGCACCGTGCCGACGCCGTCGACATGCCCCGACACCAGATGCCCGCCCAGACGGTCGGCCAGGCGCAGCGCCTTTTCCAGGTTGACCTCGGCGCCCGGTGCGAAGCCTTCGGTCACGCGCAGCGTCTCGGCGGATACATCTACGGTGAAGCTGTCGGGCGTCAAGGCCACCGCAGTCAGGCAGACGCCGTTGACCGCGATGCTGTCGCCAATGGTGACGTCGGAAAAATCCAGGCCGCCGCCGAGGATGAGCATGCGCGCGTCGGCGCCGCGGGCTTCGTATTCGTGGATGCGGCCGATGGCCTGGATGATGCCGGTAAACATGCGGTGTGAGGCCTGCCAGTAAGACCTCGCATTGTAGGCGTTTAGGCGGGGCCGGTGAACCCCGGCAGAACGCCGGCTTCAGTCCGGCAGGGCGATTTTCTGTTCGGTGCTGAACTGGTAATCGTGGAACACATGTTCCGCGCTCAGCAGCTGATAGCTGCCGTCCGGCGCGCGGCGGGTAGTGTCCTTCAGGCGCCAGGTGCTCTGGCCGCAGGTCCAGATGTCGAAATTGCGCATGTGGGTGCACAGGCAGGTCTTGTCCATGACCTTCACCTTTTTCGCCGTCGGATGCAGCTCCACTTCGCGATTGTAGGCGTCGATGTAGGCGCAGCGTCCGTTGGCGTCGAGCAGATAGCCATAGGCCTCGCAGTTGGGACGGATGCCGGCGCCGATCCCGGGGCTGCTCTTGATCATGCGCATCGGGTAGCCGGTCGGCGAAATGGTGTTGACCTCGATGTCGTCTTCGCTGGCCTTGAAATATTCCTGCTTGATCTTGTTCGGCAGGCCGCATTCGCGGGTGACGGTGAAGCGCGTCGCTACCTGTACTGCGGCCGCACCCTGCTCGAGGAAAGTGGTGGCATCGCTGCCGGTGAAGATGCCGCCGGCGGCGATCACCGGAATGTCGAGATGTTCGGCTTTCAGGTAGGCCAGCACTTCGCCCAGGATGGTGGCGAGGTCGTATTGCGCCCAGTCCATGCCGAAGCCGAGGTGGCCGCCGGCCAACGGCCCTTCCACCACGACATAGTCCGGCAGGCGGTTGAGCCGTGCGTTCTTGCGCAGGAACATCGCCAGCGCGCGCGGCGAGGAGACGATGATGCCGAGCTTGGCGTCGCGAAAGCGCGGGTGGTCTTCCATCAGCGCGAACGATCCGAGGTGCAGGCCGGCAGACAGCGTGATGCCATCGATGCCGGCATCGAGCGCGGCCTTGAGGCGCATGCGCAGGGTTTCGCGCGGCGCGTTCATGGTCAGCTTTTCCATGCAGTTGATGAAGATCATGCCGTCGCCGCGCTTGGCTTCCATGGCGTGGCCCACATGGTTGCGCGTCGCCTCCGCGAGCACGTCGAGATTGAAGTGCACTTCGGATTTGTCGCTGCTGGCGACGTTGGCCTTGTACTTCTTCAGCTTTTCGCTGACAAACTTGGTGTCGAAGCGCGTGTCGGAGACGGTTTGCACCATGGCGTCCGAGATGTGGCCGATGCCGCCGAGGCGCGCAACTTCGAGCGCCAGCTCGACGGTCGAAATGTCCACGCCCATGCCGCCGATGACAATCGGTACCAGCTCCTGCTTGCCGAATTGCAAGCGGAAATCATCCACGCGTTTCATTTAGATCCTTGCTCTGTGTTGGCGGCCTTGGCCGCTGCCTGCGGGGCCGGTCTTCCGGCCCCGCAGTTTTCGACTATTGGGTAGGCGGAATTGTACCTATACGCCCTGTATATGGCACCGGGAAAACGTCCGGGGTTCCCGGGCAGGCAATTATTCAGGACGTTCAACCGGCCGCAGCGTCAGCCGCAGGTCGCCGCCGACCTGCCGCACGTCGCTGAACCTGAATCGGGCCGCCGCCTCCAGCGAGGTGAGCGCGGTCGCGTGCGAAAACAGTCCACGCGCGTCGTCACCCACCGCCATCGGCGCCACGTAGGCTACCCATTCGTCGACCAGTCCGGCGGCGAGCAGTGCGCCATTGAGCGCAGCGCCGGCCTCCACGTGCAGTTCGTTGACGCCGCGCTGCGCCAGCAGCGTCAGCAGCGCGACAAGGTCGACGCGGCGATCCGCGCCGGGCAGTTCGATCACCTCCGCGCCGGCCCGTTCCAGCGCGGCGCGCGCGGCCGGATCGGCGTGATGGCAGGCGACGAGTGCGGGCTGGATCGCGGCATCCGCCGGGGTGCGCAAGCGGGAGTCCACCACCACCCTGAGCGGCTGCCGGCCGATATCGAAGTCGCGCACGTTCATGCGGGGATTGTCGGCCAGCAGCGTGCCGCTGCCGGTGAGGATGGCGCAGGCGCGTGCGCGCAGCGTTTGCACGTCGGCGCGCGCCGCCTCGCCGGTAATCCACTGCGATTGCCCGTTGGCCAGCGCGGTCTTGCCGTCCAGGGTCGACGCGGTCTTCAGCCGCAACCATGGCCGCTGCCGCGTCATGCGCGAGATGAAGCCGGGGTTGAGCGCGCGCGCCTCGGCTTCAAGCAGGCCGACCTCGGCGCGGATGCCGGCCAGCGTCAGCATGTCGATGCCGCCGCCGGCCACCAGCGGATTGGGGTCGCGCATCGCCGCCACCACGCGGGTGACGCCTGCGTTGACCAGCGCCTCGGCGCAGGGCGGCGTGCGGCCGTGGTGCGAGCAGGGTTCGAGCGTCACGTACACGGTGGCGCCTCGAGCGTCGTCGCCGGCAGCCTTCAGCGCATGAATCTCGGCGTGCGGTGTGCCGGCGCGCGCGTGCCAGCCTTCGCCGATCACCTGGCCATCCTTTACGATGACGCAGCCGACGCGCGGGTTGGGGCTGGTGGTGAACAGGCCGCGTGCCGCGAGCTGCAGCGCGCGCGCCATGTGGGCGTGGTCGGCGGCGGAGAAGGCAGCGCTCATGAGGGCTTACTTGAACAGGTCGTCCACGCCGTGCGGCGGCGTGTGTTCCAGATCCTGCAGCACGTCGCGAAAATCGTCGGGATCCTGGAAGCTTTTGTACACCGAGGCAAAGCGGATGTAGGCGACCTTGTCGAGCTTCTTCAGTTCGTGCATCACCAGTTCGCCGATCTCGCGCGCCGGCACTTCGCGCGCGCCGCGGGTCAGCAGCAGTTGGCGGATGCGTTCGACCGCGGTGTCGACCAGCTCTGTCGGCACCGGGCGTTTGTGCAGCGCACGGCGAAAACTTTCGCGCAGCTTGGTTTCTGAAAAGTCCTCGCGGGTGCCGTTGGTCTTGACGATTTGCGGCGGCCGCAGCTCGGCGGTTTCCCAGGTGGTAAAGCGCTTGTCGCACGCGGCGCAGCGGCGACGGCGGCGAATCGCGTCGCCCGCTTCATTGACGCGGGAGTCGATGACCTGGGTATCAAGAGAACCGCAGAAGGGACACTTCATGAAACCCCCTGTAAACCTAGTGCGCTTGCCATCTTGAACGCGGGCAGTGCTCGGAATCCTCATGTACTTTTAGGTACATTCCGGTTCCTGCGCGCTGGCAGCGTCCAACCTGGCTGCGCTCGCTACGGTTTCCAGGGGATTTCATACCGCTCAACCGTAGACTGGGAATTTCGCCACCAGCTTCGCCACGTCACCCTTTACCCGCTCGATCACCGCCTCGTCGGTCGGTGCGTCGAGCACGTCGGCGATCAGGTGGGCGAGCTGTTCGGCTTCGAGTTCGGTGAAGCCGCGCGTGGTCATCGCCGGGGTGCCGATGCGGATGCCGCTGGTGACGAAGGGTTTCTGCGGGTCATTCGGAATCGAGTTCTTGTTGACCGTGATGTGGGCGCGGCCCAAGAGCGCCTCGGCTTCCTTGCCGGTGAGCTTCTTGGGCTGCAGGTCGACCAGGAACACGTGGCTCTCGGTGCGGCCGGAGATGATGCGCAGGCCGCGCTCGACCAGCACCTTGCACATCACCAGCGCGTTGTCGATCACCTGCTCCTGATAGCGCTTGAATTCCTTGGTCGACGCTTCCTTGAACGCCACCGCCTTGCCGGCGATGACGTGCATCAGCGGGCCGCCCTGCAGGCCGGGGAAGATGGCGGAGTTGATCGCCTTCTCATGCTCGGCTTTCATCAGGATGATGCCGCCGCGCGGGCCGCGCAGGGTCTTGTGGGTGGTCGAGGTGACGACGTCGGCGTGCGGCACCGGGTTGGGGTAGACGCCGGCGGCGATGAGGCCGGCGTAGTGCGCCATGTCGACCATGAAGATGGCGCCGATTTCCTTGGCGACCTTGGCGAAGCGCTCGAAGTCGATGCGGAGCGCATAGGCTGAGGCGCCGGCAATGATCAATTTGGGTTTGTGTTCGCGCGCCAGCGCTTCCATCTTCGGGTAGTCGATTTCCTCTTTTTCGTTGAGGCCGTAGGCCACGACGTTGAACCACTTGCCCGACATGTTCAGCGCCATGCCGTGGGTAAGGTGGCCGCCTTCGGCGAGACTCATGCCCATGATGGTGTCGCCGGGCTTGAGGAAGGCCAGGAACACCGCCTGGTTGGCTTGTGATCCGGAGTTGGCCTGCACGTTGGCGGCTTCGGCGCCGAACAGCGCCTTCACGCGGTCGATGGCTAATTGTTCGACGATGTCGACGTATTCGCATCCGCCGTAGTAGCGCTTGCCGGGATAGCCCTCGGCGTACTTGTTGGTGAGCTGCGAGCCCTGTGCCTGCATCACCGCCGGGCTGGTGTAGTTTTCCGACGCGATCAGCTCGATGTGATCCTGCTGGCGCAGGTCTTCTTTCTGGATCGCCGCCCACAGGTCGGGGTCGGTCTTGGCGAGGGTGTCTTGGCGGTTGAACATGGCAGTGGGGCAGGGCTGGAAAAGGCGGAATTTTAACACGCGCCGGTTTTTCCAAGCGGCTCGTATAATCGGACAAAACCTGAGTGAAACCATGCAAAGACGAGACTTCCTGACGGGCGCAGGCGTGGCCGCCATGCTGCCGCTGGCTGCGAATGCCGCAGACCTGCCCGCCATCCGCTGGCGGCTGGCGTCGAGCTTTCCCAAGAGCCTCGACACCATCTACGGCGCATCCGAAACCCTGTCCAAACGCGTCGCTGCGTTGACCGGCGGAAAATTCCAGATCCGCGTCTTTGCCGGCGGCGAACTGGTGCCCGGCCTGCAGGTGCTCGACGCGGTCGGCAACGGCACCGCCGAATGCGGCCACTCGGCCGGCTACTACTACGTCGGCAAGAATCTCGCGCTTGCCTTCGACACCGCCGTGCCCTTCGGCCTCACCGCGCGCCAGCAGAATGCGTGGATGTATGCCGGCGGCGGCATCGAGGCGCTGCGTGCGCTCTACGCGAAGTACAACGTGGTGCAGTTTCCCGGCGGCAACACCGGCACCCAGATGGGCGGCTGGTTCAGGAAGCCGATCAAGTCGCTGGCCGACCTCAAGGGCCTCAAAATGCGCATCCCCGGCATCGGTGGCCAGATCATGGCCAAGCTCGGCGCGGTGCCCCAGACGCTTCCCGGCGGCGACATCTATCCTGCGCTCGAACGCGGCGCGCTCGACGCCGCCGAATGGGTGGGGCCGTACGACGATGAAAAACTGGGCTTCCACAAGATCGCCAAGCACTATTACTACCCCGGCTGGTGGGAAGGCGGGCCGCAGCTCTCCTTCTACGTCAACCAGGATGCCTGGAAAGCCCTGCCCGAGGCCTATCGGCAGGCCTTCGAGGTTGCCACCGCCGAAGCCAACCAGCTGATGCTGGCGCAATACGACGCCAAGAACCCGCCCGCGATGCTGCGCTTGGCCGGGCAGGGCGTGCAGTTGCATCCCTTCCCCAAGGACGTCATGCTCGCCGCGCGCCGCGCGACGTTCGAACTGTACGAAGCTGAAGCGAAGACCAACCCCGACTTCGCTGCCATCTACCGCCCGTGGAAGCTGTTCCGCGACACCCAGTTCCAGTGGTTCAAGGTTGCCGAAGCGGCGTACGCCAATTTCAACTATTACGTGAAATAGCCATGAACAGACTCGACCAGCTCATCACCACCTTCGACCTCGGCCTGCGCACCGTCTTTGCCACGCCCCACGCCGGCCGCCCCTATCCTGGCGCCGGACCCGAGGCCGAACTGAGCGAAGCCGAACGTGCACAATCTGCTGCGTTGATGCGCGTCAACCACGTTGGCGAAGTCTGCGCGCAAGCGTTGTATGCCGGTCAGGCGCTCACCGCGAAGAATGAAACCGTGCGGGCCGAACTCGAACAGGCCGCGCGCGAGGAAACCGACCACCTCGCCTGGTGCGAGCAGCGCATCAACGAACTCGGCGGCCGCAAGAGTTTGCTGAACCCGCTGTGGTTCGGCGGCGCCTTCGGCATGGGCGTCGTCGCCGGTTTGCTGGGCGACAAATGGAACCTTGGCTTCCTCGCCGAAACCGAGCGCCAGGTCGAAGCGCATCTTGATGGCCACCTGCAGCAATTGCCGGAAGCCGACGCCAAAAGTCGCGCCGTGGTCGAGCAGATGAAAACCGACGAAGCCCAGCATGCGCAGACCGCGGTCGACCACGGCGGCGCACCGTTGCCGCTGCCGGTCAAGCAGGCGATGCGCTTTGCCGCCAACGTCATGCGGCAGACCGCGAACCGGATTTAATTCCGCCGCGAGTCCGCACCTTCGTCGGGGTCAGGGCTCCGTTCCGCAACACGCGTCTCCGGCAAGGCAAAAATTCACGCGTGTTAGCATGGCCCTACGACTGCTGCGATCCGGCAGCAGACTCTTCATTGGCCGTCGAGCGCGCTGAATCGATCCGCGCGTCCTCGTCATTACGGTTATCGCACCGCGATTCGCTTGATTGAAAAGAGCGCTCGACTCACGGCCCACAACCGGAGATGAAGATGAAATACGTGCTTGCCCTCGACCAGGGCACCACCAGTTCGCGCGCGATCGTGTTCGATCACGCGGGCCAGATTAAATCCATCGCGCAAAAGGAATTCCGGCAGATCTTTCCGCAGCCGGGCTGGGTCGAACATGACCCCAACGAAATCTGGTCGTCGCAGATCGGCGTCGCCGCCGAGGCGATCACCCGCGCCGGGCTGTCGGGGCGCGACATCGCCGCCATCGGCATCACCAACCAGCGCGAGACCACGGTGGTATGGGACCGCCGCAGCGGGCAGCCCATTTACAACGCCATCGTGTGGCAGGACCGGCGCACTGCGGGCCTGTGCGATGAACTGCGCGCGGCGGGTCACGAAGCGGTGTTCCAGCGCAAGACCGGCCTGGTGCTCGACGCCTATCTCGCGGGCACCAAGCTGCGCTGGATCCTCGACAACGTGCCCGATGCACGGTGCCGCGCCGAGGCGGGCGAACTGGCGTTCGGCACCGTCGACTGCTGGCTGCTGTGGAAGTTGAGCGGCGGCGCGCTGCACATCACCGACGCCACCAACGCGTCGCGCACCTTGCTGTTCGACATCACGCGGCAGGCATGGGACGACGAACTGCTAGCCATCATGCGGGTGCCGCGCGCGCTGCTGCCCGAGGTGCGCGACTCCAGCAGCGTGTACGGCGACACCGACCTGCTGGGCGGCGGCCGCATTCCCATCGCCGGGGTGGCGGGTGACCAGCATGCCGCCCTGCTCGGCCAGGCTTGCACCGAGCGCGGCATGGTGAAGAATACCTACGGCACCGGCTGCTTCATGCTGATGAACACCGGCGAGACGCCGATTCCCTCGCACAACCAGCTGATCACCACCACCGCATGGCGCATCGCCGGGCGCCCGCGCTACGCGCTCGAAGGCAGCATTTTCATCGCCGGTGCGGTGGTGCAGTGGCTGCGTGATGGGCTTGGCCTCATCCGCAGCGCAGCCGAGGTGGAGACGCTGGCGGCGAGCGTGCCCGACAACGGCGGCGTCTATCTGGTGCCTGCGTTCGTCGGTCTGGGCGCGCCGCACTGGGACCCGTATGCGCGCGGATCCATCCATGGCATCACGCGTGGCACCTCGGCCGGCCATCTGGCGCGCGCCGCGCTGGAATCGATCGCCTACCAGGTGAGCGACCTCATCGCCGCAATGCAGGCCGACGCCGGCCTCACGCTGACCGAACTGCGCGTCGACGGCGGCGCCACCGCCAACGACACGCTGATGCAGTTCCAGGCCGACCTGCTGGGGGTGCCGGTGCTGCGTCCCAAGGTGACCGAAACCACCGCGCTGGGCGCCGCCTATCTGGCCGGCCTGGCGGTGGATTACTGGAGCGGGCTCGGCGAAATCGCCGCGCAATGGCAGGTCGAGCGGGTGTTCGAGCCGGCAATGGGGCGCGAGCAGGTCGACGCGCTGCGCGGCGAATGGGCGCGCGCGGTGGAACGTTCCAAGGGCTGGGCGCAGCCGGAAGCGGATTCTGCATGAATCGGGACGAAGCCCTTGCGCGCCTGGATGAAAGGCGCATGCCCTGGGACATGATCGTGATCGGCGGTGGCGCCACCGGTCTCGGTATTGCGCTCGACGCCGCCACGCGCGGCTACGCCACGCTGCTGCTGGAACGCGACGATTTCGCCCAGGCCACGTCGAGCCGCAGCACCAAGCTGCTGCACGGTGGCGTTCGCTACCTGCGCCAGGGCAACCTCAAACTGGTGATGGGCGCGCTGCGCGAACGCGGGCGGGTGCTGGCCAACGCGCCGCACTTGGCGAGCGAACAGCCCTTCATCATCCCCACTTACCAGCGCGGCGAAAGCCTCTATTACGGATTCGGCCTCGGGATCTATGAACGCCTCGCCGGGCGCGCCAGCCTCGGCCGCTCGCGGCGGCTCGACGCCACCGAGATTCGCCGCGAACTGCCGGGACTGCGCAGCGAGAAGCTGCGCGGCGGCGTGCTGTATCACGACGGTCAGTTCGACGACGCCCGCCTCGCAGTCAGCCTGGCGCAAAGCGCCTGGGATCATGGGGCCACGCTGATCAACTACTGTCAGGTGGCGGGCTTGCTGCGCGCGGGTGGCGCCGGCACGCCGGTCGCCGGGGTGGTGATGCGCGACCGCGAAACCGGCGCCGAGCACGAAATCCCGGCGCGCGTGGTGGTCAACGCCACCGGCGTGTTCTGCGACTCGATCCGGCGCTTGGCCGAACCGGGGGCCGCCGCCTGGGTGGCGCCCAGCCAGGGCGCGCACATCGTGCTGGACCGGCGCTTCCTGCCCGGCCGCACTGCGCTGATGGTGCCGAAGACCGACGACGGCCGCGTGCTGTTCGCGATTCCCTGGCAGGACCGGCTGCTGGTCGGCACCACCGATGTGCCGGTCGACGATGCCGAGGCCGAACCGCGCGCGCAGGCGGCGGAAATCGATTTCCTGCTCGAACACGCCGGGCGCTACCTGCAGGAAGCGCCGCGTCGGCAGGACGTGCTGAGCGTGTTCGCCGGGCTGCGCCCGTTGGTGCGCGCCGGCAGCGGGCACAGCACCTCGGCGCTGGCGCGCGACCATCTGCTGCGCGAGGAGGGTGGCCTGGTCAGCATCACAGGCGGCAAGTGGACGACCTACCGCGAAATGGCCGAACAGGCGGTCGACATGGCCGCGCGCGTCGCGCACCTGCCCGATCGCCCCTGCCGTACCGCCGACCTGGCCTTGCATGGCGCCACTACCGACACCATCCCGGCATCGCTGCGATCCTACGGTTCGGACGCCGCTGCGGTGCAGGCGCTGGCGCAGACACGGCCGGAGCTAACTGCCCTGTTGCACCCGCGGCTGCCGTACCTCGGCGCCGAAGTTGTGTGGGCGGCGCAGCATGAGATGGCGCGCAGCGTGCAGGATGTGCTGGCGCGGCGCACCCGCGCCTTGCTGCTGGATACGCGCGCCAGCATCGAGGCCGCGCCTGGCGTAGCGGCCTTGCTGGCTCCCACGCTGGGGCGCGATGCCGCCTGGCAGGCGGGCGAGGTGGCGGCGTTTACCGCGTTCGCCCGCGGCTATCTGGCGGACGAGGCATCCGCCGCCGTCTGAAGATAAACCCACGCTCTCCCGCATAAGCGCCTATGATCGCGAGGTGCCGGGTTAGCCCTGTTGGCAAATCCGGTCTTTGACAAAGCGGTCGCAAGGAGAAGCACCATGGCAAAAGGCCAAGTACGTGGCAACAAGGAAGCAAAGAAACCCAAGAAGCCGAAACAGGTTGTGGTTCCGGTGGGGTCGTTCATCCCCCCGCCCAAATCGGGCAAACCCATCAAGGTTCCCAACTGATTGATTGCTGGAACCCGAGCAAACGCCACCGTCGAGGTGGCGTTTTTATTTTCTGGATCGCGACAGGGTGGCCTGGGCTGACGGGTTTTCCGGACGGCTTCAAATGGCGACAATAGCGGGCATATGGTCACCGCCACTTTCCGCTTCTATGAAGAACTGAATGACTTCCTGGCGCCCAAGCGGCGCCGGCAGGAATTCAGCGTGCCGTGCGCGCAGGCGGCGACCACCAAGCACATGATCGAGGCGCTGGGCGTGCCGCACACCGAGGTGGAGCTGATCCTGGTCAACGGCGAGTCGGCGGACTTCAGCCGGCAGTTGCAGGACGGTGACCGGGTGGCGGTGTATCCGCGCTTCGAGGCGATGGATGTGACGCCACTGCTGCGGGTGCGCGCGTATCCCTTGCGGGAAACTCGCTTCGTCGCCGACGCGCATCTGGGCGGCCTCGCGCACCTGATGCGCATGCTGGGATTCGACACGCTGTATGACAACCATTATCACGACGACACCATCGTGGCGATTGGCGAGCAGGACGGCCGCATCGTGCTGACGCGCGACCGCGAACTGCTGAAGCGCCGCGCGGTGACGCACGGCTGCTACGTGCATGCGCTGAAATCCGAGGATCAGCTGCGGGAAATCGTCGAGCGGCTCGATCTTGCGCGCAGCGCCCGCCCCTTCACCCTGTGCCTGCACTGCAATGCGCCGCTGCGTCCGGTCGACAAGGTCGAGGTGATCGATCGCCTGCCGCCGAAGGTGCGCGAACATTACGCGCGCTTTTCCACCTGCGACGCATGCGGGCGGGTGTACTGGGAAGGTTCGCACTGGCGCAACATGCAACGCATGCTGAATGGCTTGTTGCCTGAAGCATCCAGTCCGGGAACCTGATGGCGTTTGCGCACTCTGGCTAAATCAGACAAGGAAAAACAATGAACCACGTCACCCCCCGCATCCTGATGGCCGCACTGGCCCTGCTGCTGTTGAGCGCCTGCGATCAATCACCCCTGGCTTCACTGGGCGACACGCCGCCCGACCGCTACGCCGACCCGCAGCAGATCGCGCGCGGCAAGGCGGTGTACGACGCGAACTGCATGGCCTGCCACGGCACCGACGGCAAGGGCCCGCCCGGCGACTGGCGCATCCGCGACGCCGACGGCCGTTTTCCGCCGCCGCCGCTCGACGACAGCGCGCATGCCTGGCACCACCCCACGGCCGACCTGCTGGAAATGATCCGCGACGGCAGCCCGGGCGGGCAAGGCAACATGCCGGCCTGGAAAGGGAAATTGAGCGAAGCGCAGATGCAGGACGCGGTGGCCTACATCAAGTCGCTGTGGTCGGACGAGGTGTACGCGCTGTGGTGGAAGATGGAGAAGCAGTCACTGGAACCCTGATCGCACTTCGGGTTCTGCCGCGCCGGAGCAGGTAAAATGCCGAGTATTCAAATTTCCCACCCCCCCCATTTCCAATACAGGAGTTACCCCATGAGCGAATACGGATTCGACACCCAGATCAGCGGCCCCTTCGATGCGGCCATCGAAAAAGTCACCGCCGCCCTCAAGACCGAAGGCTTCGGCGTGCTGACCGACATCGACGTGAAGAGCACCATGAAGGCCAAGCTCGACGTCGACATGCGCCCTTACCGCATCCTCGGCGCCTGCAATCCGCCGCTGGCCAACCAGGCCATCGGCGCCGAGCCCGACGTCGGCATGCTGCTGCCGTGCAACGTCGTGGTGCGCGAGGAAGCCGACGGCAAGGTCACCGTGTCCTTCCTCGACCCGGGCATCATGGTCAAGCTGGTTGCCAATACTGCCGTGCATGGCGTTGCGAACGAAGCGCGTGCGCGCCTGATGCGGGTGAAGGATAGCCTGTCCGCCTGAGCGGCCCGCGCTCAACAAAAAGCCCGCTTCTGCGGGCTTTTTGTTTATTCGTCGTTCCGGTGCACGCCGGGGTGACGAGCGCTCCTTCAGGGTTGAATTTCCTTCAGCACTTCCTGCACCAGCACCCATGGCGCCACCACCACGGCCCAGAACATTGGCTGGCGGGCGTTCCAGTCCTCGGCGTCGTGCAACTCGGCGCGGGCGATACGGCCTTCGGCCAGCCATTCCTGCACCGTGGCCGCGTTGTTTTCGGCGATGTGCAGGGCAGTGTCGACCAGATCCGTGCCAAGCGCGACCTTGATGACATGACCGCGCGCGAAGTGGCGTTCGAGTTCGGGCCAGGCGAGCTGGGCGGTTTCGAGGTTGAGCTTGGCGCGGAGGATTTCGCTGGGCGTCATTTCAGGGATCAGGGATCAGGGAAACGTCAGCGGGATTTGCCGCCACCGCGGCGCTGGCTCAAGGGATGCTTGGGCACCTGGGGCGGACGGCCGCGGCTGGTCGGCGCGGGTTTGCCTGAGGCTGGCTTGTCCGAAGCGGATTTGGCCGGCGCGGATTTCGCCGGTCTGGATTGACGGGCGGCGGGCTTGCCGACGCTGGGTTTGGCGGGCGCCGGCTTTCCTGCCCCAGACTTGGCGCGCCTGTCTTCGGTGCGCGGGGTGCGCGTGCCTTCCGGTTGCTTGCCGGTGCCGGCAGGTTGGTAAAGCGGAATCAGGTGCTTCTTGCTGTTGCCGATCAGGTCTTCGCGGCCCATTTCCTTCAGCGCTTCGCGCAACAGCGGCCAGTTGTCCGCGTCGTGGTAGCGCAGGAAGGCCTTGTGCAGGCGACGCGTGCGGCCCTGCTTGACGACGGACACCGCTTCGGCCTTGCCGCCGAGCACCTTCTTCAGCGGATTTTTTTCCGTGTGGTACATCGCGGTGGCTAGCGCCATCGGCGTCGGCAGGAAGGTCTGCACTTGGTCGAGGCGGAAGTCGTGCTTCTTCAGCCATAAGGCCAGATTGAGCATGTCTTCGTCGGTGGTGCCGGGGTGCGCGGCGATGAAGTAGGGGATCAGGTACTGCTTCTTGCCGGCCGCCTTGGACGCCGCCTCGAACATTTCCTTGAAACGGTCGTAGGCGCCCATGCCGGGTTTCATCATTTTCGAAAGCGGCCCGGCCTCGGTATGCTCGGGCGCGATCTTCAGATAGCCGCCGACGTGGTGCTGCACCAGTTCCTTGACGTATTCCGGCGAACGCACCGCGAGGTCGTATCTGAGGCCTGAGCTGATGAGGATCTTCTTGATCCCCGGCAGCGCACGCGCGCGGCGGTACATGTGGATCAGCGGCGTGTGGTCGGTGTTGAGGTTGTCGCAGATGTCGGGAAACACGCAGCTCAAGCGACGGCAGGCCTTCTCGATCTTTTCCGACTTGCACGCCATGCGATACATGTTGGCGGTCGGCCCGCCGAGGTCGGAAATGACGCCCGTAAATCCTGGCGTCTTGTCGCGGATCGCCTCGATTTCCTTGATCACCGACTCTTCGCTGCGGCTCTGGATGATGCGGCCTTCGTGCTCGGTGATCGAGCAGAAGGTGCAGCCGCCGAAGCAGCCGCGCATGATGTTGACCGAGAAGCGGATCATCTCCCAGGCCGGAATCTTGGCGTCGCCGTAGCTCGGGTGCGGAGCGCGCGCGTAGGGCAGGTCGTACACCGCGTCCATTTCCGGCGTGGTGAGCGGGATCGGCGGCGGGTTGAGCCAGACGTCGCGCTCGCCGTGCGCCTGCCGCAGCGCGCGCGCGTTGCCGGGGTTGGATTCGAGGTGGAACACGCGCGAGGCGTGCGCGTAGAGCGTCGGGTTGTTCTTCACCTGGTCGTAATCGGGCAGGCGGATCACGGTGCGTTCGCGCACCGCCTGCTTCGCGGCCAGCCGCTCCGCTTTTGGCACGATGCGGATCGGTGCCGTTTTAATCAAAGCGTCGCCTTCCGGCGTCTGCGCCGTCGGCCCGGTAGGCGTCATCGCGTAGGGGTCGACGTGGGCGTCGATGGCGCCGGGGGTGTCGAGCTCGGTCGAGAGCACTTCGATCCAGGTTTCTTCAGGCTTCCAGTCGCGCGGCACCATGAAGCCGGTACCGCGCACGTCGCGGATGTCGCCGATCTTCTCGCCCTTGGCGAGACGATGGGAAATCTCCAGCAGCGCGCGCTCGGCGTTGCCGAAAATCAAGAGGTCGGCCTTGGAATCCGGCAGCACCGAGCGGCGCACCGTGTCCGACCAGTAGTCGTAATGCGCGATGCGGCGCAGACTGGCCTCGATCGAGCCGATGATCACCGGGGTGCCGGGAAAGGCCTCGCGGCAGCGCTGCGCGTAGACGGTCACCGCGCGGTCGGGGCGCTTGTTCGGTTCGGCGTTCGGCGTATAGGCGTCGTCCGAGCGGATTTTCCTATCCGACGTGTAGCGGTTGACCATCGAATCCATGTTGCCCGCGGTGACGCCGAAATACAGCGTGGGCTGGCCCAGCGCGCGAAAAGGCTCGGCCGAATGCCAGTCGGGCTGGCTGATGATGCCGACGCGGTAGCCCTGCGCTTCCAGCAGCCGCCCGACCAGCGCCATGCCGAAGCTGGGATGGTCGATGTAGGCGTCACCCGTCACCAGAATGATGTCGCACGCGTCCCAGCCGAGCGCGGTCATTTCGGCGCGCGACATCGGCAGGAAGGGGGCGGTGCCGAAGCGGGCCGCCCAATGCTTGCGGTGGGAGAACAGGGGCTGGGTCATGGGGCGATCCGCGGCATGCGCGGAAAAGGATTCAGTTGACGCCCAGCAGTTCGACTTCGAACACCAGCGTGGCGTTCGGCGGGATCACTCCGCCTGCGCCGCGTTCGCCATAGGCCATGTTCGGCGGAATGATGAGCTTGCGCTTGCCGCCGATTTGCATGCCGGCCACGCCCTGGTCCCAGCCGGGGATGACCTGGCCTGCGCCGAGGCGGAATTCGAACGGGTCGTTGCGGTCGACGCTGGAGTCGAACTTCTGGCCGCTGGTGAGCCAGCCGGTGTAATGCACGGTCACGTACTGGCCGGCGCTGGCGGTATCGCCGTTGCCGACGACGAGATCTTCGATGATGAGTTCGCTCATGGATTCAGTCCTGGAGTGTGAGTTGACGAGTGACGCGCATGAGACAGGCAATGCGCGAAGCCGTTCATTTTCTCACGATTCCGCGCCCGGGCCGAGCCTCAACGCCACTCGGCCGGCAGGTAATAGGCGTCGGGGTCGACCTCGATGGGGATTTCGGTGACGCTGCTGGCGTCCGGCGGCGGGTCGCGCAGCACCACCTGCGGAAAGGCCAGCACCACGGCGACCATGATCAGCTGGATGACCAGGAAGGGAATCGCGCCCCAGTAGATGTCAGCAGTGCGGATCGATTTGGGCGCAACGCTCTTCAGATAGAACAGCGCGAAGCCGAAGGGTGGGTGCATGAAGGCGGTCTGCATGTTGACGGCGAGCATCACGCCGAACCAGATCGGGTCGATGCCGAGCTTGTAGGCGATGGGCGCCAAGAGCGGCACCACGATGAAGGCGATCTCGAAGAAATCGAGGAAGAACGCCAGCGTGAACACCATCAGGTTGACCACGATGAGGAAGCCGAGCACGCCGCCGGGCAGTTGGTCGAACAGGTGTTCGACCCAGACGTCGCCGTCGAGCCCGCGGAACACCAGGGTGAAGATGGTCGAGCCGATCAGGATGAAAATGACGAAAGTGGTGAGCTTGGTGGTGCTGTCCATCGCCTGTGTCAGCCGCAGGCGGGAGAGCCGTCCGCGCGCCCACGCTAGCAGCAGTGCGCCAGCCGCGCCCATCGCCCCGCCTTCGGTCGGCGTGGCGACGCCGAGGAAGATGGTGCCGAGCACCAGGAAGATCAGCACCAGCGGCGGCACCAGCGTGGTCAGCACACGCAGCAGCAGCGCCGAGCCGTGCAGGGTGCGCGCGGATGCCGGCATGGCGGGCGCGGCGGCCGGCCTGAACAGCGTGACGCCGAACACATAGAGCAGATATAGCCCGACCAGCCCCAGGCCAGGGATGAGCGCGCCCTTGTACATGTCGCCGACCGAGGCGCCGAGCTGGTCGGCCAGCACGATCAAGACCAACGAGGGCGGCACGATTTGCGCCAGCGTGCCGGAGGCGGCGATGACGCCGGACGCCAGCCGCTTGTCGTAGCCGTAGCGCAGCATCACCGGCAGCGAGATCAGGCCCATCGCGATCACCGTGGCGGCGACCACGCCGGTGGTGGCGGCGAGCAGCCCGCCGACCAGGATCACCGCGTAGGCGAGGCCGCCGCGCAAGGAGCCGAACAACTGGCCGATGGTGTCGAGCAGGTCCTCGGCCATGCCGGAGCGCTCGAGGATCAGCCCCATGAAGGCGAAGAAGGGGATCGCTAGCAAGGTGGGGTTGGCGACGATGCCGTAGACCCGTTCGGGCAGCGCGTGCAGCAGCGAGACGTCGAACAGTCCGGCGGCGATGCCGATGCCGGCGAACAGCAGGCCGTTGGCGGCGAGCGCGAACGCCACCGGATAGCCCAGCAGCAAAAATACCACCAGGCCTGCGAACATCAGTGGCGCCAGCAATTCCACGCTCAGACTTCCTCTTCCGGGGCTTCGCGCGGCAGCGACAGATGCCCGCTCAGCACGCCGATGCGCTTGATCACTTCGGCCACCCCCTGCAGTGCGAGCAGACCGAAGCCCACCGGTAGCAGCAGCTTCACCGGCCAGCGCACGAGGCCGCCGGCGTCGGGCGAGTGCTCCTGCATGACCCAGGCTTCATAAAACATCGGCCACGACAGCCACATCAGCAGGAGCGCCATCGGCAGCAGGAACAGCAGGCCGCCGGCGAGATCGATCCACGCCTGGCCGCGCGGACCGAAGCGGTTGTAGAGAATATCGATGCGCACGTGGCCGTTGTGCTTGAGCGTGTAGCCCGCCGCCAGCAGGAACATCGCACCGAACAGATACCACTGGATTTCCAGCCAGGCGTTGGAGCTTTCGCCCAGCAGATAGCGCGAGAGCGCGTTGCCCGCCGAAATCAGTGTGGCGACCAGCACCAGCCAGATGGCGACGCGGCCGACGCGCTCGGTCATGGCGTCGATGGCGCGGGCGAGTGCGAGCAGCGCCTTCACAAGGCGCCCGCCTCGCGCAGGAGTTCGGCCAGCCGTTCGGCGACCACGCGGTAGCCGGCGGCGTTGGCGTGGATGGGGTCGGACTTGAGACGGTTATCTTTCAGCACCTCGCTGAAGGCTTCACGCTCCAGCGGCAGTTGCATCTCATCGGCGATGCGGCCGTAGAAATCCGGCGCGCCGCCGAACAGCTTCGGTTCCGGCACCGCGATCAGCATGACCTCCGCCCCGCTGGCGCGAATCGTCTGTACCAGCAGGCGCAGGTTGTTTTTGGTCGCGGCTTCGGGCTGCTTTCGCAGCATGTCGTTGCCGCCCAGACACAGCAGCACCAGCCGCGGTTTGTATTCGTCCAGCACCGCGGGCAGGCGCTGCAAGCCGGTGGCCGTGGTGTCGCCGGGCACGCCGGCGTTGATCACGGTACGCCCAGTAAGCGCCGCCAGCACGGCAGGATAAGCGTCTTGCGTGCTGGCGCCGGTACCGTGGGTGAGGCTGTCGCCGAAGGCGACGATGACGTCGTGTGAATTGAGTTTGGGAAGCGTCGGCGCGCGATCGCACGCAGCGAGCAGGTAGATCGCAAAAAATACGAAGAAGGAACGTTGAATCAGGCGCACGTCAGTAGTTTGCCGGATATTCAAAACCGGTTCACAGCCAGCCCCATCGACTGCGCATTTTTCGCCAGGGTATCGTCTGCGGTAGCAATGCTGGCCACCCCGGTCTCCAACGCCATGGACAGATGAAGGGAGTCGCCGGAACGCAGGGCGCTGGAAACATTGCGTACAAGCTGTGCGGCCTGCCCGAAAGCTTGCCTGCTCACAGGGACAAGCCGCAAACCGGATTGGCAGAAGCTTTCAAAATCCTTCCATGCCGCCTGCGCCTGCTTCTGCCCGATCTCCCCACGCCGCACCTTGATCGACAAAGCGCTGGCGAACTCCGTCAAAATCCAGTCAGACGAAATCAGTGTGTCATCGCAAGACTCAAACCACGCATCCACCGCATCGCTTGCAGGCTCGGGAACAAACAGGGGAATGGCCGCGCTGGTATCGAGGTAAATCATCAATAGCGATCCTCTTGGCGCATGGCCTCCACCGTGGCCGTAGTCATTGGCATCCCTGCGCGCAGTTTGCGTACCTTTTTAAGAAAAGCGGCTTTGTTGAAAGCCTGCGCCGGCGTAAGCGTGATTTCTCCCGCCTGGCCGATCTCGGCCTCCACGCTATCGCCTTCCTTCAATCCGGCAGCTCGTATGCATTCCGTCGGCAGGCGCACCGCCAGACTATTGCCCCATTTTGCCACTTGCAGTTTCATGATTCGTCCCGGAATGTATATCCATGTAGATACATCATAGCACGCAAAAAAAGCATGCTCGGGAAATCATTTCGCTTTTGCAAATGGCAACGAAACGGGTAGCAGGACGCTACCCCCAAATGTTTCTGCGTGAAACTTGCAGGCCTTGACATCAATATACTCAACTGACGAGATGCGGGATGTCCAGACCGTCTTCACGCAGCCCTTCGATATGAAACTCGATGGCTGTGTGGATTTCGTTTTCGACCTCTTTCACGGTCTGGCCGGTTGCCATGCAGTCCGGCAGATCGGAACGTAGGCGGAATGGTTGTTCTCTGTTTTTTCGACGACGACGGCATAGCGCATCATTTATCCCTGCTTGCTCAATTCCCCGCCACCGTCATCTTGTCGATCAGGATCGAGCCGACCTGCTTGGAGCCACGCCGCTCGATATCGCGGCCGATGCCGACGATGCCCTTGAACATCTCGGCGAGGTTGCCAGCGATGGTGATTTCCTCGACCGGGTATTGAATCTCGCCGTTCTCGACCCAGAAGCCGGCGGCGCCGCGCGAGTAGTCGCCGGTGACCATGTTGGCGCCGTGGCCGAGCAGTTCGGTGACCAGCAGCCCGGTGCCCATCTGTTTGAGCAGGCCGTCGAGGTCGTGCTCGCCGGGGGTGACGATGAGGTTGTGGTTGCCGCCGGCGTTGCCGGTGGACTTCATGCCGAGCTTCTTCGCCGAGTAGGTCGAGAGGAAGTAGCCCTGCAGCACGCCGTCCTTGACCACGTCGCGCTCGAGACAGGCAACGCCTTCGCTGTCGAAGGGCGCGCTGCCGAGGCCGCCGGGAATGAAGGGCTGCTCGCGGATGGTCACCAGCGGAGCGAACACCTGCTTGCCCAGGCTGTCGAGCAGGAAGGACGACTTGCGGTAGAGGCTGCCGCCCGAAACCGCGGCGACGAAGTTGCCGATGAGGCCGGTGGCGATCTGCGCCTCGAACAGCACCGGACAGGTGCGGGTGTCGAGTTTCTTGCCATTCAAGCGGCGCACGGTGCGGGTGCCGGCGATGCGGCCGACGGTTTCGGCGGAGTCCAGGTCGTTGGCATTGCGCGCGCTGGTGTACCAGTAGTCGCGCTGCATGCCGCCCTTGTCTTCGCCGATCACCGCGACCGACATGCCATGGCGCGAACCGGCGTAGCCGTTGCAAAAGCCAAGGCTGTTGGCATAGATGAATTGCGAGGTGTGCAGGCTGACGCCGGCGCCTTCGGAATTGGTCAGCCGCTTGTCCACCGCCAGCGCGGCGGCTTCGCAGGCGCGGGCCCGCTCGGCAGCTTCTTCCACGCTGAGATCCCAGGGGTGATAGAGGTCGAGGTCGGGCACGTCCTTCGCCAGGCGGTCGGCGTCGGGCAGCCCCGCGGCTTCATCCTCGGCGGTGTAGCGCGCGATAGTGAGCGCTTTCTCCACCGCGCTTTTGAGCGCCGCTTCCGACAGGTCCGAGGTCGACGCATGGCCGCGCCGCTGGCCGAGGTAGACGGTGACGCCGGCGCCCTTGTCCTTGTTGTATTCGATGGTCTCGATTTCACCCTGGCGCACGCTGACGCTCTGGCCGACGCCTTCGGAGATTTCGGTGTCGGCGGCGGTGGCGCCCTGTTTGGCGGCGTGTTCGATGACGAGCCGGGACAGGGCCATGAGCTGGTCACGGGTATAGCTGAATTGGGAGCGGGACATGTCGGCTTACAAAAGGAAAGTGGGGCGCAATGGGAATCGAATCGGCACGTTTTAATGGGCAGAAACTACAATGGCGATAATAACAGCAACCGAAAGACCCGCCGTGCGCCTGATCGACCCTGATGCCGAACTGGAATTTGACCCCGATGACGTCTACGACGGTCCCAGCAAGAGCCAGAAAAAACGCGAAGTCGAAGCCCTGCAGGATCTGGGCGCCGAACTGGTCAAGCTGCCTGACGCGCAATTCAAGCGCATCGAACTACCGGAAGACCTGCGCGCGGCCGTCGCCGCCTGCCGCAAGATCACCCAGAACAGCGCGCTGCGGCGCCAGAAGCAATACATCGGCAAGCTGATGCGCGGCGTTGATCCGGCGCCGATCCAGGCCCAGCTCGACGCCTTCAACGGCGTGTCGGCGGAGGAAAACGCCAAGCTGCACCGCGCCGAGAAGTGGCGTGAGCAACTCATCGCCGACAATGAGGCGCTGACGCTGTTCCTGAACAGCTACCCCGACACCGACGCCACGCACCTGCGGCAACTGATCCGCAACGCACGCGACGAAGCGGCGCGCAGCAAACCGCCCAAGGCTTTCCGCGAGATCTTCCGGGTGATTCGCGAGGCCATGCAAAAAGAATAAACAAGGGGGCGGCATGAGGGGACGCGTAGTCAAAATCGTATTGAGCCTGCCATTCCTGATCGCGGCGGGTCTGTTCGGACTCTATCTGGTTTTCGGATTCTTTCTGGTCAATCCGCTGGCGCAAAAGCTGCTGCCCTGGGTCGGTGAAAACAAGCTCGCCAGCCAGCTCAGTGCCGACGAGGTCAAATTCAACCCCCTCACGCTCGAAGCCACGGTAAGCGGACTCAAGCTGGCCGAGATGAATGGCGCGCCGCTGGCGAGCTTCGAGCGGCTTTACGTCAACCTCGAAACCACCGGCCTGTTCCGCTGGGCCTGGCGCATCCAGAGCATCCAGCTCGATCGTCCGCGGGGCACCATCGAGGTGCGGCCGGGCGGCAAGCTCAACTGGGCGGCGCTGATCGCCAGGCTGAACGAGGACAAGAAGCCGCCGTCCGATACCATTGCGCGGCTGCTGATCGACCACATCAGGATCGACAACGGTGACATCGACTACACCGATGCCAACCGCGCGGGAGCCCCCTTCAAGGTTTCCTTGCAGCCGCTGGGCATCGAGCTCGACGGGCTGTCCACGCTGCCCGAAGACCGCGGCGATTACCTGATCGCGGCCAAGCTGCCGGAACAGGGCGGCACGCTCAAATGGAAGGGGGATGTCGGGCTGAATCCCGTCGCGTCGAGCGGCGAGATTGGGCTGGAAGGCGTGCGGCTGACCAACCTGCTGCGCGTGATCAAGAGCCCGCGCAATTTCGAGATTCCGTCCGGCACGCTGGCGGCCGGGCTGCGTTACCGCTTCGCCATGCTGGTCGACCCGGCCGGCGAGGCCGTGCCCTGGCTGCAGGTCAACGGCGCCAACCTGATCGTGCAGAACCTGGCGCTGGCGCCGCGCGGCGGCGCACCGGTGCTTGAACTCGCAGAAGCGCGCGTCAGCGATGCCAACTTCGACCTGGCGAAGCGCGAGATCGGGGTGGCGGGCGTGAGCCTGGCCGGCGGCAAGTTCGCAGCGACGCGCGACGTCAAGGGCATCGTGGATTGGCAGACCTTGTTCCTGCCCGAGTCGGACACGGCGGCCGTGCCGCCGGCGGCATCGAAACCGGCAGGGGCCGAGACGGCCGCGCCCGCTGCCCCGTGGAAAATCGATGTGCGAGCGATCAAATTGGCCGACTGGTCGGCGCGTTTCACCGACCAGGGGTTTGCCAGGCCGCTTGGCGCAAGCGTCGAAGGCTTCGGCCTGACCGCGTCGCTCACAGGTGAAATCGGCGCCACGACTGCCCTCGACGTCGGCCCGGTCAACGCCGCGCTGGGCCCGGTGCGGCTGCTGTCGGGGGCGCAGCCGGTGGCAGCGCTGCAGCGTGCGGCGCTGGTCAACGCGGGAATGAAGTTGGCGGAAAACCGGCTCGTCATCGAGGCGGTGGAGTTGAACGGCGCCCAAACCAGCGTCACGCTGGACAAGGCAAAGAAACTCAACTGGGCCGACATCCTGCAGAAGGCGCCCGGCGCGCCGGCCGCCGCCCCCGAGCGGCTGGTCACGAAGGCGGTTGCGCCGCTGGACGTTCAGCTTGCGCGCTTGAGCCTCGATGGTCTCGAAGTCGACATCGTCGATGCGTCGCCCGGCAAGCCGATGCGGCTCGACGTGGTGCAGGGTTTCGTCACGCTGAGGGATCTGAGCCTCGACCTGGACAAGCCGCTGCCAGTCGAGGCCGGCTTCGCACTGCGCCAGGGCGGGCGCTTCGACGCGTCGGGCAGCGTGGTGCCGGGCAAGGCCTCGGGCAATCTCGACCTGCGGCTGGCGAGCCTTTCGCTCAAGCCCTTCGCGCCCTACGTCAACCAGTTCGCCACGCTCAACCTGCATTCGGGCGCAGCGTCGACGCGCGGCAAGCTGACGTTCGCGCAGGCGAAGGCCGGGCTGAAGCTCGACTACCGCGGCGGCTTCGCGGTCGACGACCTGGCCATCACCGAAGAGGACACCGAGGAGGCCTTCCTTGGCTGGAAGAAGCTGTCGTCCGACAGCCTGGCGCTCAGGCTCGGCCCCGACCGGCTGCACATCGGTGAACTCACTGCGCTGAATCCCTTCGGCAAGATCATCATTTTCGAGGACAAGTCGGTCAACCTGCAGCGCGTACTGCGCAAGCCGGCGGGCGAGAAGCCCGCAGCCGATCCGGCACCCAAGGCCCCGGCGAAGCCCGCGGAGCCGGCCTTCCCCATGGCCATCGAACGCCTGCGCATCGTCGATGCCAATGCGGAATTCGCCGACCTCTCTCTGACACCGCAGTTCGGCACCCGCATGCACGATCTCGGCGGCGTGATCACCGGACTGTCGACCGATCCGGCGACCACCGCGCAGGTGGAACTCGACGGCAAGGTCGACGACTACGGCTCGGCGCGGGTGCGCGGCTCGATCCAGCCGTTCCGGGCGACCGAGTTCACCGACCTCAAGCTCACCTTCCGCAATCTGGAAATGACGCAGATGACACCGTACTCGGGCAAGTTCGCCGGTCGCCGGATCGATTCCGGCAAGCTCTCGGTCGACCTCGAATACAAGATCAAAGAGCGCCAGCTGGCAGGCGAAAACAAGTTCATCGTCAACAAGCTCAAGCTCGGCGAGCGCGTCGACAGCCCCGACGCAATGAAGCTGCCGCTCGATCTGGCGATCGCGCTGCTGCAGGACAGCAACGGCATCATCGACCTCGACCTGCCGGTGTCCGGTAGTCTCGACGACCCGCAGTTCAGCTACGGCAAGATCATCTGGAAGGCCATCGTCAACGTGCTGACCAAGCTGGTGACCGCGCCCTTTCGCGCGCTCGGCAACCTGCTCGGGGGGAATGCCGAGAAATTCGAGGCGGTGGGCTTCGACCCGGGGGCGAGCGTGCTGCTTCCGCCCGAGAAGGAAAAGCTGAAGACACTCGCCGACGCACTCGCCAAGCGCCCGGTGCTCGCGCTCACGCTGGAGCCGGGCTTCGACCCGGCGGCCGACCGCCGCGCGCTGCAGGAGCAGGCGATGCGGCGCGACGCCGCCGCGGTCGCCGGGGTGAAGCTCGCCGCGGGCGAGGCGCCCGGCCCGGTCGACGTCAACCACTACAAGGTGCAGACCTGGCTCGAGGACCGCTACGCGGCGAGTGCCGGCAAGGAGGCCTACCAGAAGCTGCGCGAAAGCTTCCGCAGCCAGGACGCCGGCGCCGCGACGCGCGTGCTGGAAACCCAGATGGTCGAGCGCCTCGCGCGCCAGTTCAAGACGCGCGATACGGGACCGGCGTCGGCCTTCCACACCGAACTGCTCGAGCGCCTGACGCAGCAGGTGAAGATCGAGGACGCCGCGCTGACGAAGCTCGCCGAGGCGCGCGGCGCCGCGATGCGCGACGAACTGCTTAGGCTCGGCCTCGACCCGGCGCGCGTGAGCGTCGGCGCGCCCGGTCCGCAGACGCTTAAGGACCAGCTCGTCGGCAGCAAGATGAATCTGGCGGCGGGCAAGCATGCGGTTGCCGAGTCGCCACCTGTCGCGCCAGCCGGCACGTCCGCACCGTGAGGACGGTGTCGTCAGGTGCGACCCGTGCAGTCGGGTCCTGAATCAAGATGGACGAGTGAAGCAAGCTGATTTAGGATAAAAAATTATTAATATGCTGCTGCCATGGCTGTCCCCGCACTTGGGGGGTGCAGGTGGCATACCCATGACTCGACCTTCTGTTCTACTAACCGTTCGGTGATTGCATGCGTGCACACGTAGCCCAGGACACCCGGCCAAGGCCCGAGAACGGCGTGACCGTATTCGTTGTCGATGACGATGCCGCCGTGCGGCGAAGCATGATGCGCTTGTTGCGTTCGGCAGGCTGGAATGCTGAAGCCTTCGCCTCGGCGGGTGATCTCCTCGAGCGGGCACCCCTCACCGGACCGGGCTGCGTATTGCTCGACGTCAACATGCCCGGCATGAACGGCCTCGAATTGCAGGACCGCATGGCCGGGGCCGGCATCACGCTACCGGTGGTGTTTCTCACCGGCAAGGGCAACATTCCCATGAGCGTGCAGGCCATGAAGCATGGCGCGGTCGATTTCCTGGTAAAGCCTGTCGAAGAGGCGGTGCTGTTCCAGGCATTGGAGCAGGCCATCAGGCGCCAGGCCGACGAGGCGGCCGACCGGCGTCAGCGCGACAGCATCCTCGCGCGGCTGGCCCTGTTGTCCGATCGCGAGCGCGAAGTGCTCGAACGGGTGATTCAGGGGCGGCTTAACAAGCAGATCGCCTATGACCTGGGCATCGTGGAAAAAACCGTGAAGGCACACCGCGGCCGCATCATGGAAAAGATGCAGGCGCATACCATCGCCGAACTCGTCCACCTGTGCGATAGGGTGGGCATCGATTCGCCCCGCCCCGCCGGCTGACGCCAGTCGGCCGCACACATCTACTTCCGTTTACCGACCGCCGCTTGTCGCGGCGCCCGTGCGCCCGCAGTGGGGCGAGCGCTCAGAACCGGATGCCGACGCGCACCCCGGCGATGTAGGTGGTGTCCAGATCCTTGAAGGCGTGGCTGGTAGCGTCGAATGTCTTGTTCAGCGCGGGCGAGATGATCTGCAGGCTGGGGCTCACGCTCAGCCAGGGCGTGACCGCGGCGTTGTAGTAGAGCTCGACCGCATCCTCGTGGTCGAGGCCGAGATCCAGGGTGTCGCGCAGGTAGGGAACGAAGTTGTCGCTGAATTCCGTGCGCGCCCAGCCGATCCCGAAATCATCGCGCGGCCGGCCCGGCACCACGCCCTTGCCGACCAGTCCAAGCGAGTAGCTGTACTTGATCGGATTCGCCTTGCCGTCGCTGATGCCGGCGCTGAAAAACACCCCGATGCCGCGCTTGGGGTCGCCGGCGGGCTGCCAGACGAACTGTTCGAAGCTGTAGACCGCGGCCCAGGTCTCGCTCTCCATGTTCAATGAAGTAGGGTTGCCGAGCGGGCCAAGCGTATCAAGGATCTCGCTGAGGATCGGGCCGGGATCGCCGAGCAGGGGAAAGCGCGCGGCCAGAAGATGGCCGGCGATGTTCTCCGGGTCCTGGATCAGCGACGTACGGTCCTTGTTGCTCCAGGCCAGCGTCAGGTTTTGATGCCCGGGAAGCCCGCCCGGCTTGACCTTCAGGTCGGCGCTGACGAGCGCCATCACGCCATCGTTGAAGGCGTCGCCCAGGTCGTTGTTCTTGATGGTGCCGTTCGGGTCCAGCACCATGGCGGCCAGGGTGACGTCGTGCGAAGGCAGGTAGAGGGCGCCGACGCCGTAGGCCGAAAGCGGCACCATGGCGAGTGCGAGCGGCATGTTGATGGAGGTATTCAAGAAGCCGGTGGTGTAGTCGCCGTGCAGCACATTGGTCGGTGCGATGGAGTTGATCTTGCCCAGGAACACGCCGAAATGATGGCTGAGAAACTGCGTGTAGGTGAGTTCCTGCAGGCCGGTATCCGTTTCGACGGGGTTGGGCAGCATCCAGGACAGGTTGGCGGGCACCATGGCGCCGGTGTCCCGCATCACGTTATCCCCGAAGCTCGTGACCGTCTGCACCTTGAAGAAACCGCCCGGCCAGAGGCCTGCCTTGCCCGTATCCACGTTGAGCGTGGCGATCGCGTTGCCCCAGGAGCCGCTTTCCTCTTTCTTGCCGCCGCTGGTGATCGTCTGCGGCATCCAGTAGAGGTCCAGGTCGAGCACCACGCCCTTCTTGGCCATGTCGTCGCGTGCCCCGCCCCAGTCGCCGGTGAGCCGGGCGCGCGACGACAGGTCGCCGCCCCAGGTGTCGGGGGTGGCGTAGGGCATGGCGTGCAGCGGCAGCGCGGTGCCGAGTGCGGACAGCAGGGCGGTCAGTCTGAGTGCGTTTTTCATGGTCTTGATCTTTCCTTGAGTTTCGTCAATTGGGGGCCAGGTTCGGCGGCGCGTGCCAGCCATGGCAAATTCACAGGTCGTGGACCGCGGGCGTCGCCACCCAGCCGCCATCCACACCCCCGGGCAGCATCTGTCCGACGTCCTCGCCCACTTCCTCGGCGATCAGCCGGTTCAGCTTGGCGTTCATGGTCATCAGCAGGTCGGCGTTCTTCTTCGGGTCCAGCGCGAGGTTGTTCATCTCGTGCGGGTCGTTCTCGTGATCGAACAGTTCGACATCGTTCAGCGCAAACAAGGACTCGATCGAGTCAGGCAGGTTGTGCTGCTTTGGCGAGAAATAGCGCGTGAACTGATAGCGGCCGTCGAACACGCTGCGAACCGCGCCGCGCTTCATCATGTTCGGATGCAGGCCGGCTTCCTTGAGCTTCGCCGGCCCGCCCTGCTGCAGCAACTTGCTGGCCTGGGTCAGGAAATCGCCGTCCAGGGTGGCGAACATGTTGAAGCAGAACAGCTGGCCGTCGCGCACCGCGTCGAGACCGGCCTGTTCCGGCGCGGTGAGCACGGTCGAGAAGTCCTTGCCGGGCAAGGTCGCGCGGATCTCCGCCTTCTTGTCCGGGGTGGCGCCGGACATCGACACCAGCGTCGGCGCGAGGTCGAGATGCGTCGTCACGGCCTTGCAGCGCTTCCCGCCCGCGTAGGCCGGGTGCGACACGATCAGCGGCACGTTGTTCTGCTCGCGGTAGGAGCTGGGGCCCTTGCCGGTCATCTGGTGCGCGCCGTCGAGCTCACCGTGGTCCGAGGTCAGGATGACGATGGTGTTGTCGGCGAGGCCGCGGTCTTCCAGCTCGTCGAGCACGGTCATGATGTGGCGGTCCACGTCGCGCAGCGCGTTGAGGTAGAAGTTGTGCCGCTTGCGCCAGCGCCAGGTGTCCTCCACGGGGACATGCCCGGTCATGACGGAATCGGCGATGACGAAATCGGTGTGCGCGGCCGGACGGCCGGGCGCATTGACCGGTTGGGAGAAGCTGACCGGCAGTTCGAAGTCCCACTGCTTGGCGTACATCGCATGCGCCGGATCGCCGGCGAGGTGGGTCAGGGCGTTCTTGCTCTGCACCGGCTGTCCCGGTTCGTCCGTGTCGTAGAACATCACGTCGTGCGGGTTGACCAGGTTCACCGCGAGGAACCAGGGTTTGTTCTCCTTCGCCAGGTCCGCTGCCTTGCCGCGCAGCCAGTTCGCCGCCGCCGCGGCGATCATGCCGTCGTGCAGGTAGCCGCCCTGGGTGTGGGCGATGATGTCGCCGATGCCCATGTAGTCCGAGAAGCCGTAGGCCTCCATCTCCTTGGTGAAGATCTTCAACTTCGTCGGCTCGGACAGCTTGTTCTCGGTCTCGAACTCCTTGGTGAGGTGCCACTTGCCCTTGTAGGCGGTGTAGTAGCCCGCTTCCCGCAGCAAGTGCCCGAGCGTCTTGATGTCGGTGGGCAGGCTCCTCGACCAGGGGAAGTTCGCGTTGTCGAACATCCCGGTCTGCTGGATGT
>Ga0208244_100235_pt1 | contig 65702 bp, 55 predicted proteins | sample SubbioCR12Aug_5A_FD_184828 | JGI IMG/M metagenome (GOLD analysis project Ga0208244, IMG submission 184828) | Serpentinite rock and fluid subsurface biosphere microbial communities from McLaughlin Reserve, California, USA - CR12Aug_5A (SPAdes) | ecosystem: Environmental > Terrestrial > Deep... | reverse complement strand
CACAGACAATACGCCGTTCTGCTTTTCCTTTCCCCACACGTCCATCTCATTCTCCTTCATCGTTCTTCCATAACAAAGCCAAGTTCCCTGAGAGTGTCAAGGAGTTCTCGTTGTTCCGCGTCTTTCTTCACTCGTGTGTTTCCGAATTCCCTTCGAAGAGGGTATTCCGCCCGAAGTCTTGAAAACTGCTTCCCACGTTTATCTGGGGGTATTCCTACGAGTTCCCTCAGACGCACATCGTCACCCTCAATATCATAGCAGCGGCTGGTGATCGAAAGGAGGTCTTTCTCAAATCCTCCGGAATGTTCCGGCATTAGCGCGACCTGTTGCGAGATGTCCGCTTGAACAGCAGGCACCTTCCACTTATCCGCGCAACCGAGGTAATCACAAACTGCGGAGGAGATCATTTGAACAGCGTTGACCTTACCATCAAAGGAATAACCCGCGATATGCGGCGTCGCCAACTCCGTAAGACTCAACAACGCCATATCGATGTTCGGTTCGTTTTCCCACACATCCAAAACAGCTCCGGCCATCCGGCGTTCCTGCAGGCAGGCAATAAGCGCGCTTGTTTTCACGACCGACCCGCGCGACGTATTGATGAGGAAGGCACTCTTGCGCAATTGTGCTATCCGTCTTTCGTCAAACAGATGATATGTCGCGTCCTCTCCCTGCCTCGTCAGGGGAACATGGAGCGTAACGAAGTCCGCTTCCATGATTTCGTCCAGCGATATGAATCTTGAATCCCCCGTTAGTCGTTCGAGCGGGGGATCATTCTCGAGCACGTTCATTCCGAGCGCCCGACCCGCGACCACCATCTTCGACCCGATGTTTCCTACCCCCACAACACCGAGCGTCTTTCCCTTCAAAGAAGATCCGTTTCGCACTGCGAGAGTGAGCAGAGCGATGACGACATATTCCATTACCGAATTTGCGTTACACCCCGGGGCACTTGCAAATCCAATCTTTTGTGAAGAGAGGTACCCCAGGTCGATGTGATCGGTCCCGATGGTCGTAGTTCCCACGAAGCGAACGCGGCTCCCCTCAAGGAGTCCCCTGTTCACCGGCGTTTCTGAACGAACGACAAGAATATCCTTGTCGCGCACAGCCTCATTCGAAATTTCCTGAGAAGCGACAGCCGTAACGTTTCCGAGATGCCGAAACGCCTCTTTTCCGAACGGAGTCTTTTTGTCAATGAGGATATTCATCGGAGACGAAGTCACCACACATTCTTATATCGACATTGCCGTAAAGCCGCCATCAACAACGACGAGCGAGCCGGTCACAAACGATGAGGCCTTGTCGGACGAAAGCCAAATCACCGCTCCGATGAGTTCGTTGGGCTCTCCGTACCGGTTCATCGGAGTGTGGCGGAAAATGGATTGCTTACGCTCTTCGGTGAGGATTTTTCGATTCTGCTCTGCAGGAAAGAATCCGGGTACCAGGGCATTGACACGGACTCCGTTTTGCGCCCACTCGCGCGCAAGAAACCGCGTCAAATTGTTGACACCCGACTTCGAAATGCCGTAAGTAAATACCTTTGAGAGCGGTATTTCCGAGGACGCGGAGGAAATATTGATGATACTGCCTCCCTCGTTCTGGTCAACGAGCGCCTTTCCAAAGACCTGGCAACCGAGGAATACGCCCTTCAGATTCGTATCGATAATGCGATTCCATTCCTCTTCCTGAAGTTCAAAGATCGGCGTGGGGGAATTGATCCCTGCCGCGTTGATGACGATGTCGATCCTTCCTAATCCTTTCAGGACGGCATCGCGGGCACGCTCTAAATCCTCCTTCTTCGTGACGTTGACCTGAATGGCGATGGCCCGTCGTCCGAGGCCTCGAACCGCCTCGGCGCGCGCTTCCGCGTTTTCCAGATTGAAATCGAGAATTGCAGCGTCCGCGCCGGCAGAAGCGAGTCCCATTGCCAATTCTCCTGCAAGGACCCCACCTCCTCCGATAACAACCGCTGTCTTTCCCCTCAGGCTGAATAGATTTTCAACATAGGACATGATGCTGCACCTCCTGCGGAGAATTCAAGAAATTCATTATGCAAACGGCTCCAGATGTCGCCGAAAATGATTCAGTAGGAAATCGTAATGTGCGGCCTCATGCTCGACCAAGCATTTGAAGATACGCTCTTTGAAGCGAGATCCGCCTTCGGGAAGTTCCGTCGTGAGCACTTTTCCAAATGTCACATGGAGCACCTGTCGGGCATCGTTACTCTCAAAGAGGTGGAGGAGCTCATCGTCAGAGTAGGAACCGGCGTCCTTCACCCTGGCCAGGTTTGCGGACACGTGGTACGTTTTCTTTTCCTCTTCATAGATACCCCGACAAAAATCAAGGATCTCCCGAAACAACTCAGGTTCCTTCGCCGCGGTGACGCGCAGCGCCTCGAGGTAGCTCGTGCCGGCCGTTTTTACATGGACATTCCCCCGCTTCAGCAATCCAATCGCCTCATAGATCTGGAACTTGTCGCTCCCTGAATGAATGCTGATTTTGTATGGTCCCAGGGCATTGGCGATCAGCACGTGTTTCACATATTCGCTCTTGAAGGCTTCGATGTCCCCCTTATAGTCAATCCCTTTTTCAAATTCCCCGATGAACCGCGGAGCCACGCTCACAAGATTCACGCCGAGCCTCTTCAACTCATTCACGACAAGATAGTGTTCGAACGGGGTTGTGGGAGAATCGGTTTCATCGACGGAAAGCTCGAACTCGGCAGGATATGTTGGATATTTCCCTTTGAGATAGTGATAGAGGTTCGAAGTGTGTGCGATCACTCCCCCGTACTTGACCAATCCATTGAGGACTTCTCTTCGCGTGGCGGTAACCGTCAGTTCGCGTCCCAGGAATACCGGTTTCTCCACATATCTCGCCAGGCATCCGGCGAGGGAGTCGCGGAGTTCTCTCCACGGAAGCTTCGCAGCAATCAACTCGAGTAGTTCTTTTGATTTAGTCGTCGCATCGCCGATCACATACGCGCTTGGATCGATCGTAAACATCGTGAATCCCGCCTTCACCATCAAATCGATATCCTGCTCAGTTTTGATGTGATCTGCGTCTGCGCCAAATCCCTCCCGGTAACCTTCCTGAAGAACAGCCCACGTCGCGGCATCAAGAACTTCTTCGGGTTTTCGCCCGGTTCTCTGGAGTTCCCGGATGGATTGCTGTGCCAAAATCGGCTTAAACCGCGATCCATCAAGTGAGCGGAGGTGTCCTGGATTCGAGAGACCGAGTCGGCATCCAAATCCAAACGAATCCGAGAGACCGATCAGAACCGGTCGGGCAAAGTCAAAATGGGCCCGAATTGCGCGCGCGTTGTGATCATTCATTGGACAGCGTATCAGGTAAGTATCATCGACGCCCCGATATTCGAAAACTGTTTTTCCCTGAAAGAAGCGGATCGATTGGTCATCCCGACCGTGGCCCAGTACATACAATGACTTTTCTCCCCCTTCTTTTCCCAGGAAAAGGAGGGACGTCCCTATTCGGTTGACAGATCGCGGATAGACAGCGATCTCCCCGACCCCCGACAACTCAACCCATACCTGCTCACGTCCAAACTCAATTCCTTGATCGTACTGCTCAATAAGTTGATTCAGCTTCATCCGGCTTCCTCTTTCATTCGATATCAATATCCAAACAGTCTCGGCACAAACATCGTTAGTTCGGGAATAAACGTAATGAGGAGCAAAGAAACAGCCATGGCGATAAACATCGGGATCAGCGGCTTGATTACTTTTGGAATCGTCGTGTTGGCGATTCCGCATCCGACAAACAGTATTGTCCCTACCGGCGGCGTGCACAAACCGATACACAAGTTCAGCACCATGATGATGCCGAAATGGATGGGATCAACTCCCAGGCTTGTCGCCACGGGGAGAAATATCGGCGTGAAAATGAGTACTGCCGGAGTCATATCCATGAACGTCCCAACAGCGAGGAGCACCAGATTGATCACCAACAGGATAACAATCTTATTTTCCGACAGGGCGATCAACGCTGCGCTCACCCCCTGCGGGATATTTTCGTACGCGAGAATCCACGACATGGCCAGCGATGTCCCGACGAGGAGAAGGACGATTGTGGTGGTGACGGTGGATTCCAGCAACACGCTCGGGATCTCTTTCCATTTCACCTCTTTGTAAACGACAACCGAGAGGATGAATGTATACAGGACGGCAACCGCAGATGCTTCTGTCGCCGTGAAATACCCGGCGACGATACCTCCAATCACGATAATGACCAAGAGGAGACTTGGAAGGGCGTCCAAAAATCGCTTGACGGTTTCCAAGAGACCGGGATTGGGAATCACGGAATATTTCTTTCGGATGGCGATGGCAGCTGCCACGACCATCAAACTCAGCCCGACCAATATTCCTGGCACATAACCGGCGATGAACAACGCGGCAATGGAAGTCCCGCCGCTAGCGAGGGAATAGACAATGAGAATGTTACTCGGGGGTATAAGCAGTCCCGTCGTAGAGGAGGTAATATTCACTGCCGCGGAGAACTCATTATCATAACCCTCCTTCCGCATCAGCGGTGTCATAAATCCGCCGATCGCGGCGGCTGCGGCCACAGCCGAGCCGGATATCGCCCCGAAGAGCATGCATCCGAGGATGTTGACAAAGGCAAGTCCGCCCGGCAGCATCCCGACCACGGTTTTCGCGAAATCAATGAGCCGTCGGGCAATCCCCCCCCTGTTCATGAATTGACCAGAGAGAACAAAGAACGGAATTGCGAGCAGGGCAAAGCTGTCAAGTCCCGTCGACATGCGCTGCGCGATCGTGGTGAAGGCCGGTCCGGTCTTTATGCTCATCAACATCGTGAACATCGTGGCAAGGCCGATGCAGAAGGCAATCGGAACCCGAAGGGCAAGCAGAACCACGAACGAAATGACCAACACGAGAATTTCATTGAGAACCATGGCGACTTCTCCGCGTCACAGGATGATCTGTTAGTCCACCGGCAGTATGTGTGGCGTTTCTGACGAACTATTCTGCCACCCTGTCAACGATCGCCAGAAAGAAGTTGCAGAGTAGAAGGTGATGATGATTCCACTGAGAGGAATGGCGAGATAGACATATGCGAGTCTGACCTGAAGTGCAGCGGAAATCTGTTCAAGGGTGTTTGTCAGGATAACGAGGTTTGCTCCGCCGTAGACCATGACCAATCCGGCAAAGAGCAGAATACAGGCCTGGACAAACATGTCCGCGATATGGCGCGTTCGTCCTTTCAATTTCGGTCCAAGCAGATCGATCGCCAAATGAACATTCTTGCCGACGCCGTATGCCGCCCCAAGGAGCCCCAACCAGATCAGCATGTACCGCGCGAGCTCCTCCGTAAATGAGCTTGGATTGCGAAGCACGAAGCGGGAAAATACTTGCCAAAGGACGTTGATGGTCATGGCACCCATGATAACGACGAGGACCCACTCGAGCGCCTTGTCAAGAACGTGTCGAATTCGTTGCATTGTCATTGAATGGCCTCGATTCGTTGAAGCAACTGATGTACCTGAGGTTTTGAGCTTTTATACTCGTCATAGAGCGGCGCGATTTTTTCGAAGAACAGCCGTTTGTCGGGAATCAACACCTCGACTCCTGCCTTCTGGACCTCTTCCAGGGCGAGTGTAGTCGCTTTCCGCCACAGCTCCTTCTGAAATTCCGCAGATTCATCCGCGGCTTCTTGCAGGATCCGTTGCTCCGCTTCGGTGAGATCATTCCAGACCACGGTGCTAATTAGCACCACATCGGGGACGGAGGTATGTTCATCGAGGACATAATATTTACACACCTCGTAGTGGCGCGAGAGGTGGAATGTTGGCGGATTGTTTTCGGCGCCGTCAACAACCCCCTGCTGGAGCGCGGTGTACAATTCACCCCACGCAATGGGCGTCGCTGATCCTCCCAGCGCGTTAACCATCTTCACAGAGGTCATGCTCTCCTGGGTGCGTATCTTTAGTCCGCCAAGATCTGAGGGAACAAGGATCGGTTTGGCTTTCGTGTAGAAGCTCCGACTCCCGGCATCGTAGTAGCAAAGTCCCCGCAGGTACTTCGCCTGTGTGCTCATCAAGATTTCTGTCCCGATGTCACCCTCGAGCACCTTGAATCTGTGAGCCTCATCCCGGAAGACATAGGGTAAACTGAACACGCTGTAAGAGGAAGAGAATCCTTCCATGATGCTCGTCGACACTTTCGTAACTGCAAGACTTCCGATCTGGAGAAGTTCTACCAGCTCGCGCTCCGTTCCCAACTGGCTGCTCGGATAGAGATCAATTCTCATCGTTCCATCCGATTTTTCGTCCACCCGCTTCGCCATGTATTCCATCGCGATATGAACAGGGTGCGTCACATCGAGACCATGAGCCATTTTCAGAACGGTCACATCTCGATCTTTGCTGCAACCGAAAAATCCGAGTGCCGCAACCAAAAAGAGGACCAGCGTAGTGTATTTCATAGTTTGACCTCAGGCTCCCTATTTAGCGCTTTTCGATTGCCTGTTTAAGAGGCGCATTTCAGTACCGGCAAACAGGATTCCTCCAATACCGTGTAAATCATCAAAAGGCGTTGATCGGTCATAGTTGCAGCAATCCCCCATCATGGATCTGATACGCTTGAGCCCCAGTGACCGGGCCAACATGTGGAACCGAATCGTGCTACCATCGAGCGCTGCAGAATCATCAGATCCATCGGCTTTCTGCGCGTTGTCGATGCGATGGTTCCCCTACCGGTTCTGAATGCGCAACGGCGTATTGAGTTGTTTGCTGAGAGCCGATACGTATCTGCTTCGTCGTTCCCACCTCCAAGCTCCCTCTTCCTCCCCGTCCCAGATGGAGGAGATGTAGTAGCGGAGCTTCTTTTCCTGTCTGAGCGTGAGCAACGCTCCGTAATCGAGCGGCGTGTCATATCGGCGTTGGATTGAAGGGATTTCGAAGTGCAAAATCATTGTCAATCCATCATTGCGTCGCGACTGTCTCCCCTCAGTAAGGAGCCAGCCCTCATTTTCATTCCATTCACTTCGGGCTGAGTCGTTCTTTACGATTCCAGTAGCAATGGTCAACGTATCGGCCCCGCCACGGAGCAACAATCGGATTTCTGACCACCTCTCTCCTGCATAGATGGAGATGATTGAGGTAATATTAACACTCGTATCCCCTACATACCAGCCCTCGTAATCGACGCGAACGACCGATCGAACGGGTCCCCGCGCAATCACTCGACATCGTCCATCCACTCTTTTGTCTGGTCGGTACACAACCCCATTGTCCCAGATACCGAATCCGCCAAACCCGAACGACGAGCCAACATGCAGTATGTCCATTCCCCATTCAAGGTCGGCCTGGTAATCTTCCGTCGATTTCCCGAGTCTGTCGAGAATCAACAACGGATACTTTTTGCCGAATATGTCAAAGGCGTTCCGCTCATCAAGATAGAGCCGATAGCCGATAATCTCCGATTCCCAACCGACACCATCATAGCGATATCCGTATCGCCCTCGTTCGGGATGATACGTGTCATCGTCTATCGATGCGTACACGCCATTGACCCTCTTCCAATTCTTCGCATCAGTTGTCTGGATATTTTCAGTTGTCTTGGGAGCACCCCCCGGATTCGTCCTCAGTCTGTACAGCTTCGACTGTTGAGCTTCGAAAGCAGCAAAGAAGACGACCTCATCAAGCATCCCATCTCCATCGAGGTCGTCCGCTTGCGAGAGGAGTTCTGATCCCGTCTCGTCGATGACTTCTATCGGAACTCCCACTGGGATACTTCCAAGGGATGGTATTTCCTCAAGCACAATCACAATAGGGATTTTTAAGGTGGACGTTGAGGCAGGATTCGTCACCACAATGTCGGCTGATCGAGAGCAGCCTGCAGCAACAATAATAAGGAGCGTTGAAACAAACCAAAATACCCGACTAAACGGTTGCGTGCCCCACAAAGATACTGTGCTCACCAATCTAATCTCCATCCCTCTTCAATATCCAATCGATTTGTTGTACCTGAATCCACAATCGAGTGGCCCACCCGGGCGAAATCTGACAGCGCGACGAAGCGCTTCATCACCGACCGCACGATTCTCTCACGATGAGCCTTGGACGAAGAATAGTCCGCGTCTGAGTCTTTTTATCGCTGAGCATTCGTGCAAGCACTTCGACAGCTTTCCTGCCAATCTCTGCCGTGGGCTGTTGAATTGTCGTTAACGGGACTTTGGCAAACCGACCGCGTTCGATGTCGTCAAACCCAACAATGGCCATATCGTTTGGAACACGAATTCCACGATCGAGGAGCGCATCCATGCATCCCAACGCGGAAAGATCGTTGTACACAAAAAGAGCGTCCGGCCGTTTCCCTGAGGCGCTTAGTCTTTTTCCAATTTCGTACCCCGATTCGTAATCGTGTTGCTCCCCTTTCCGAGACAAGCGGAACAGATCGGATGATTGTATTTTTCTTCCGTGTTCGCGCAAAGCCCGCTCGTACCCTTTTCTTCGAAGTTCTCCCACGAGGTTCCCCTTCTCGCCATTGATATAGCCGATCCGTTCATGGCCCATGCTAATCAGATGGTTTGTGGCAAGATAAGCGCCATATTCGTGATCTGTCCCAACGAAGGGAATATCTTCGTCTCCGATATAGGAGACCATGACGAACGGAAAATCCTCTTTTCTTAATCTACGGATTGCTGGTGTCGCATCGTACTTATGTGTCATCGAAGCGATGATGATCCCACTCACTCCGGAGTCCCTGAAGTGGCGTATTTGAGCTTCCTCACGTTCCACCCGCCCCCTTGAATTCGTGAACATTACGTTCAATCGGGCCTCATAGGCAGCCTCTTCGACCCCATGCGCAATCAAAGAGAAGAACGGGCTTTGAAGATCACGCAATACAAGTCCGATCGTGCTCGGCTGAGAGAGGTCACCATTCGTTTGTCGTCGCGCGACATACGTTCCTTTCCCCACGCGCGCAAACAAAAAGCCCTCGCGAACTAGATTCTCGAGGGCCTTCTTGATAGTGATAACGCTTACACCATACTCACTGGACAACGACGCGTGGGAGCCAATCTGATCTCCGACACGGAACCGGCGAGTGTGAATCTGAGATCGAATGTCATCTGCAATCTGCAAGTAGAGGGGGAGCGGTTTTGTAGGATCGATCGACATTGAGTCGTATCTCGGTGAAGCACTCGAACGACGCCGGAGAGCTTTGATTCTTTGCATACTTGGTATACCAGGCATGCCAATGTTAGCGAGCTTTCTCTCGCCTGTCAAGCGAAATCGATCGTGGACATCCGATTCCCAACTCTGCAAAATATCCCCCTGCTCTCGCACTTTTCACCATTACATTTGTTCTTATATATTTTTGTTGTAGATTTGCCATTGCTGTATCGTGACAAGTGAGGTTGAACTGGAGGGTTGCTAGTGTCACTGCTTCGTTCAACGACCTCGTGACACACGATCTGATTTCCCATCCTCTACCAGTCCTTCCTCTTATCTCCTCCACATTCTCTTCCTTGCTCTTTTACGAAGGAGACGTCCATATGAAAATACGATTTTACATGCTGTGCTACCGCTACGAAGCCCTCGTTGCCTCACATCTCGATCCAGAGGCCTTCGGACGCTACATGGCGATCGGTACCCAAAAGCTGACGCGCGGCAACGTGATGTTTTTTGAGATTAATCGTCAGCTTGAGAGCAGCTACTTCAAACTTGACGACATCGAGGAGCGATGCGTCCCCCATTCCGACGGAAGTCCAAAGCGAAGCAAGTACATCAGCATCTACCGTGTACTGGAACACATCCCCCTTCAGGAGTATGGTACACTGTATCTGGTCACTGCAGACGGTCGGATCATGGGAATTGATCCTATTCCCTTTTCCGAAAAGGATGCTGAACCGCAGGCTCACCTTTACCACGAGCTCTGTCCGGTTTCTCCGCTCGTCGCCTCTGCTCTTCCCCCCGGAAAGTTCGTTGAGTTCATGACCAGTGAAGGAAATCCTCTCCAAGTCCCGCGCATTTTCTTTGCAGATCTGCTCGTCGACCGGGATGAGTCCGGACATTTGGCTGGCTATCTTCCCTACCAGGATCCGATGCATATTATCAATTGCATGGATGAAGTACAATTGAAGGGAATGAAAAATACAAAAACCATTTCGCGTCATCCGGTCCATCAAGGTTTCTTCCGAACCATCAATCGCGGATTCTATCTTGGGGACAGATCTGGAACTAAATGGTACCGCTTCCCCGAGCGACGCGTGCTGGAAGTCGAGCACTCACAGTGGTGGCGGTCAGCTTCTGAAAGTCTGTCATAAATCGTTACGTCGTAGTCGGCAGAGATCTCATCCACTTTATCACGAATTCAAGGATGTTCTCCATCATGATACGTATCAGAAAGATCTACAAATCAGAGAAGCGGCGCCGGATGTTCCTCATCGCCATGCTCGTCTTCTTCGCCGGGGGTTTTTTCTGGAATCCGTTCGCGGAATCCTCTCAGGAGTCGCTGGCAACGGAAGAGAGCGCCTCACGTCTTGTTCCCTTTGGACTCTTCAGTGACCCGAAGTACACACCTCTCGAGGTATACAGTCTTCTTGCTGTACTGGCAATTGCGATTGCCGGATTGCTCTACGCCGCTCTCCTCAGCCGTCAAGTGAAGCGCGCTGATCAGGGAACTCCGAAGATGCAGGAGGTGGCCAATGCCGTTCGCGAGGGGGCTAACGCGTACCTCAAGGCTCAATTCCGCCGCATTGGACCGTTGATCGTCCTTATCACGATCCTCCTCTGGCTCACCTATACGGGATTCGACGACGCGTTTCGGTGGGGCCGCGCAGCGGCATTCCTGATGGGCGCTTTGTTTAGCTGGACCGTGGGATTCGCCGGAATGCGATTGGCTACCTCCGGAAACCTTCGCGTCGCCGCTGCGGCAACGCGAAGCTACGGCGACGCAATGCAACTCGGTTACCGAACCGGAACAATAACAGGCATGCTCACTGACGGTTTGGGATTGCTCGGTGGGACACTGATTTTCCTCGTGTTCGGGGAATCCGCATATGAGGCCCTGTTGGGATTTGGATTTGGCGGGACCCTGCTTGCCCTCTTCATGCGTGTCGGCGGAGGGATTTATACCAAGGCGGCAGACGTGGGAGCCGATCTCGTCGGGAAAATTGAAAAAGACATCCCCGAAGACGATCCACGCAACGCGGCAACGATTGCGGACAACGTGGGAGATAATGTCGGCGACTGCGCCGGCATGGCGTCCGATATCTTCGAAAGCTACGAGGTGACGATTGTTGCGGCGATGATCCTCGGCATGGCGAGCTTTGGTCACAAAGGCGTCATCTTCCCGTTGCTCGTCCGAGCGATCGGAGTGCTCGGGTCCATCATCAGCACCTACACGGTGAAAGCTGGTCCCGACGACTCCTCGGATACTGCGCTGAAGGTCGTCCATCGCGGATTCTGGATCGGATCGATCATCAGCGTCGTGGGATTCTTCGTGATGGGATTCTTCTATCTGAATTTCGATCACGACTATCTCCTCACAAACCCGATGTCGGCATTGGGATTCCCCAATGGAGATCCAGCGCAACTCGGTTTCTTCGCGAACTTTGGAATCGCGGGACTTGACCTGAGGCCTGCGTTGACATGTCTCGTCGGCGTGTTCCTCGCTATCGCGCTCAACAAAGTCACGAGCTACTTCACACATACAAGCCACGCTCCGGTAAAGGGTCTCTCTCGAGCATGTCAAACCGGACATGCGACAAACATCATCGAAGGTTTCGCGGTGGGGTACGAAAGCACTGTTGCTTCGATCCTCGTGATCGGCGCGGCGATTCTTCTCTCAGTCCTGACATACACCGGCGCGCCGCCAATTTTCGTCGCGTACGGTGTCGCGATGGCAGGCATCGGCATGCTAACGCTCACAGGCAATACGATTTCCATGGACGTTTTCGGACCAGTAGCAGACAATGCAAACGGGATTGGTGAAATGGGGTACGATCCGGTAGAGATGGAGAAGCAAAATCCCGGAAGTTACCGCCGGGCACGACAAATTCTGGCCGATCTCGATGCCGTCGGGAATACCACGAAAGCAGAAACGAAAGGAATTGCCATAGGATCGGCAGTCATCGCCGCGGTTTCTCTCTTCTCCAGCTTCATCGCCGTCATCGCTGTAGGGAGCGAAGACCGAATCAAAGAGATGACAATCTCGCAATACCTCGAAGTGGCCGGGAAGCTGACGATCGCAGATCCTACCGTTTTCATTGGATTCCTCATCGGCGGCGCAGTCCCGTTTCTCTTCAGCAGCATGCTCATCCGGGCGGTGGGTCGCGCAGCATTCCATATTGTCAGGGAATGCCGTGAACAATTTCGTGATCAGGAAATTTGGGCCGGTACGAAGAAGCCGAATTACGCACGCGTTGTGGACATCTGCACCGAGACCGCCCAGAAAGAGTTGATCGGTCCGGGGTTCCTCGCGATTATGACTCCACTCCTTGTCGGTTTTCTCCTCGGTCCATACGCCCTTGGTGGATTCCTGGCAGGAATGATTCTCGTTGGACAGTTACTCGCGGTCTTCATGGCAAATGCCGGAGGCGCGTGGGATAATGCAAAGAAGATGATCGAAGATGGCATTTACGGCGGCAAAGGTTCCGAGGCACACAAAGCCGCGGTGACCGGCGACACCGTCGGCGATCCGCTGAAGGACACCGCCGGACCCGCGATCAATCCGTTGATCAAAGTCATGAATATGGTGAGTCTGCTTGGATTGGGCCTGGTTCTCAACTACAACCTGAGCACTCCTTCACAGCAAGGTACAGGGGCGGTCGTCATTGGAGTCGTGATTGTCCTCGTCTCGGCCGGATCAATCGTCTGGGCAGTCTGGCAAAGCAAGAAAGAAGTCATATCAGTTGCCGATCAACTCTAGGTCCCTTGTCGCCGTTCACCTGGAAAATGGAACAACCGTCCCGATCTTCGTCGGGACGGTTTTTTTTCGACATCTTTCGTGAATCTGGCTTTCTGATTTTGGTTTCTATCGCTGGATGCGGGCAGATCCCCCTGCAGCAAATGCCTTGACCTGTTCCAGCGTGGCCATCGTCGTATCACCGGGGAATGTTGTGAGAAGCGCCCCATGCGCCCAGCCAAATTTCACCGCCTCGTCCGGTGATGCGCCGCTCAGCAGTCCGTAGAAGAGGCCGGCTGCAAATCCATCTCCTCCCCCAACCCGATCCAGCACATCGAGTTCGCAGACGGGAGATACATGGGTCTTTCCGTTAATCCATGCCACCGCACCCCATGAATGGCGATTCGTGGAATGAACTTCACGCAGTGTCGTTGCGACAACCTTCACATTCGGGTACTTTGCGACGACGCTATCGATCATTCCAAAAAATGCTTTCGGATCGAGTTTCGATTTTGACTCCACTTCAGGACCTTGAATACCGAGACCCTTTTGGAGATCCTCTTCATTACCCACGAGCACGTCTGTATTTTCAACGATTCCCTTGATCACTTCGACCGCTTTTTGCTGACCACCCCAGATGTTCCAGAGCTTCTCACGGAAATTCAGATCGAAGCTTGTCATTGCACCCGCCTTTTTCGCCGCCTTCATCCCCTCGATAATCAGTGCACCGGTTGTCTCTGAGAGCGCCGAAAAGATACCACCACTGTGAAACCATCGAATCCCGCTGGAAAAGATCGCGTTCCAGTCGAAGTCTCCCGGCTTCAGTTGTGCCGCGGCTTCGTTGGAGCGGTTGTAAAATACAACCGGAGCACGCACTCCCTGGCCTCGGTCGCTATAGACTGTTGCCATATTCGGACCGTTCACCCCGTTGTGCTTGAATCGCTTGTAGAACGGATGCACACCCATGGCTTTCACTCGTTCAGCAATGAGATCGCCGATCGGGTAGTCGACCATTGCGGTCGCGATTCCCGTTTTCAGGCGGAAGCAATCTGACAAATTCGCGGCAACGTTGAATTCTCCTCCGCTGACGTGAATCTGGCATTCCGTCGCTTTGCGAAACGGGATAATCCCTGGATCCAATCGATTGATCAATGCCCCCAGGGAGATAAGATCAAAACCGCCTTCTTTGGGGATGTTCAGTCCAGTACTCATAGGTAATTCCTCTTGATATTCTATCGTGAAAGTTACATTACATCAGAAAAATCCCGTCCCGATGAAAATCGGGACGGGATACATTGTCGCGGAGAGCACGTCCTGACTTCGTCCCAGAAAACGGAACTTCGTCGGTCAAGATTCTTTTTTTCGGGATGACCTTCCCCGAACCTGCTTTGAAATAACCTTCCAGTTCTCCCCGCCTGCAAGACGGTCGACTGCGTCCAACCATCGGGACTCCGTCGACTGGTCCGAATTGTTTGCGAGACGAAGTCCCGCTGCCGTTTCATGGCGGGACGCAGTCTTGCGGAGAGCGAGGAACCGACTTCGTCGGGAGAACCCCCTAGTTCCATTTTGACTGAAGTTAGCGATCCCGATCTTTTCGGGAGAAGCTAACTTCATCGTCAAAATGCGAATCCCGCCGTCTTGTGGCGGGATCCTTGCGGGCATCCGCCTGCGGCGGATGCGATAGCCGCCTACAATCAGCCCATCTTCCCCGCTTCAAGCATCACTCTGATCCTCGCTCGACCGGCTCCGCTCTTGAACCACTTTTCCCGATTCAGGGCCTGTGACCGTGTCTTGAACTCTTCCGTCAAGATCGCTCGTCTGTCCGACGTACGATCGTCGAAACGAAATCGAACAGAGGATATACACCCAATACATGCTTTCTGAGCGGAGAGCGAGGGATTCGAACCCCCAAGCCCTTGCGGGCGCCGGTTTTCAAGACCGGTGCAATAGCCGTTCTGCCAGCTCTCCAGACGTTTTCAGTGCAATAGTTGAGTGGCGCCCAGAGCGCCACGAAATCCCCGCCTGCCTCTCGAGAACCACGGTGGCGGGCAGGCCGCCGCTGTCAGGCGGGACCGTTCTGCTTGTCCGTTTGACCGAAGGGCAAACGGGGCCATCTCTCCAACAAGCTCAAGAATCTCTAGTGTTGCGTGTCAGAAATACGTTAAAAAATGGAACCGCTAATTTACGCGAATTGGCGCGAATATGTTTTCAAAAACACTTTAATTCGCGTGGATTCGCGCGAATTCGCGGTTAAATCTTCTCTGCGACTTATTTCATGTATTTCTGGCACAGCACACTAGCTGTTGACATGCAAATATAAAGAAACTTCCAACGCGTATCAAGGTAGCTGAGCATGGCTTTCAAGCGGTCTCCCGGCATCCAAAATCATCGGTCAATAACCAGTAATTTGAGATGAGATGCTCGTTCAGCCGATCGATGAACGCGCTGCGTCGTTTTTGCGAAATCACTCTCCCGCGCGTTGTAGATGTCAACATATTTTCCGGGATTACGATCAACAAGAGGAAACCACGTGCTCTGAACCTGCACCATGATCCTGTGCCCCTTCAGGAAGGTGTGATGCTTATCGGGAATATTGAAAGCAATCTTTGTCGGTGTGTTCGGAGTCATCGGTTCCGGTTTTTCCAGGCTGCTTCTGAACTTACTCCGGATGACTTCTCCCCCAACCATCATTTGAAAGTGCCCCATCCTTACTCCTGATGGATTTGGATTATTGTCCGGCGCGTTCCCCGGAAACACGTCGATGAGTTTTACGATCCAATCACAATCGGTACCTGATGTCGATCCATAAAGCTCAACGGCGATAGGTCCTGCGATTGTCAATTCCTCTTCAAGTTCTCCGGATTCATACACAAGGACATCGGGACGGGTCGATGCGAATCGCTGATCTTCCACCATGAAAAGATGTCCCATTGAAGTTGTAGTCTGAGCTGTGAATGGAACCGGCTTCGCGGGGTCACTCACATATTCATCGTACACGCTACCCTGAATCACTCTTGGAGGAGCAAATGACAGCGCTCCCTTCTCCCTCAAAAAGAGATTTCTCTCTTTGGCTTCTTTCGGAGGCCATTGGTCATACGACTTCCATTCGTTCTTCCCGGTGACAAACGCCCAGACCTCCGAAGGATTCTGCTCTCCTTTCCCTTTCAAATAGTAATTGAAAAAGGGAAACTCAACATGTTCCCGATACCAAAGACTTGTTTTGATTCCGAACCGGATATTCCCCAGAGTATCTCCATCGATTCTGGCCCAGCCTCCGTGTTGCCAGGGTCCAAAGACGAGAGCATTTGAAATACCGGGATTTGCATTTTCGATCTTCCCATAAATATGGGAAGCACCGTACGGATCCTCAGAATCAAACCATCCTCCCACGGTCAGAACCGCCGGTTTGATATTCTTCAAATGAGGAATAACATTTCTTTCCTGCCAGTAGCGATCATAGGCTCCATGTTCCATGAATTCATTCCAAATCGGAACTTCGTGCTTCAAGTATCTACTGTTCGCATTGGCAACAGGACCCAGTTCCATGAAGAACCGATAGCCGTCCGGCGTCCCGTAGTCGAATCTTGGCGGACGTTTCGCGGCTGACGCGCTATCTGTTCGCGAGGGAGCTGTCATGTTCAAGAATCCAAAGGCATGAGACAGGAAGAAAGCGCCATTATGATGAAAATCATCTCCGACGAACACATCGGCCATCGGTGCCTGCGGCGATGCGGCTACCAATGCAGGATGAGCGTCGATGATACCCATCGCAACCTGATATCCGGGATACGAAATACCCCACATGCCAACTTTTCCGTTGTGATGTCTCAGATTCTTCACAAGCCACTCAATGGTATCATAGGCATCGGAACTTTCATCCGTCTCCTGAGGAGATGTCTTGTTTGGTTTGTGCGGTCTCATAAACTCAAACTCCCCCTCTGACCGGAATTTCCCCCTTACATCCTGGTAGACAAAAATATACCCCTCGCGCGCAAAATGGATGGAAGGTCCAAGGGAATTCCGATATGCATCCTCTCCATACGGTGCCACACTGTATGGCGTCCGGTTAAGCATGATCGGATATTTCTGTGAGGTATCTTTTGGTACATAGATCGATGTGAAGAGTTTCGTCCCGTCCCGCATCGGGATCAACTCTTCATACTTCACGTAATGCGAGCTCATGTCATCGGAATCCCCACATCCCGCAAACAAAGTCAAGACGATGATGATGAACATCAATGGCAAACGTCTCACGTTGCATCTCCTTTGAGTATATAAATTAGAGGAGGGGCGTGGCGAAGGAGAACCAACGCGGTTTACTCGCCCCTGCTGCGTTGATTGCTCACCTTTTTTTCGAAAGACAATCCGCGTGTTTGCTATTGAATTCTTCGAAGTATCGGCAATAGACCGCCTGTTCGCGTCGACACGCCCCGGACGCATCCGGCGGAGCGAATTCAGCATGCTCACAGCCAAAATCACAGAACGGTGGAAATTGATTATGCTGAGTCTGGGACGGCCCGGTCATTCGCTCTTCCTTCACTTCGCGTCCGCCAACGAGGGCTTCACGATCGCCGCAATGACCGCCCCGGTAACCACCCATCCAAGCACCACATCGAGAACCATCGCGATGGTGTAGTCAAAGGGCATCAACATCCAGTTCCAGAACGCAACATGCGTCACGATCGATGCGAATATCGCCAGCGTGCCGCAGAATGATACGCGCGCCAGATATGATTGGCTCATTGCCGTGCTTCTCGAAAGAAGCCACGCAACAATGAGCGCGGCAAGGATACTGATGATGACCCCCGAGATATACATGGATGTCATCATGGGATCTGCTCCGTGCGGTCGATACGCGATCATTCCGATCGGGCCCCTGCGGTATTTTTCCATCCATTGATCGGTTTGCGCTGATATTTCCGCCTCGCTCATGGTGCTCGATGGCTCGGGCATCGCCGGAAAGAAGTATACTCCCTCCTGCGTTATGTTTTCATTCAGAATTGCGACAACGGCATCTTCGTCTGTGATTTTGACCGAGGTCCAGTCGTGGATGCCAAGCACCATCCAGGCCAGTGCTCCCCATATTGTGTACACGATACCGCCAACGATTCCTGCAATGATAATTCTTTTCATCATGGCTTCCTCCCTTTCAGTTGTACGTTAGGTTGAGACCTTTAGCCTCGCTGTGTTATCATCACTCCACTCACCGCAACAATCCCTCCGATCACAAAACTCGCCGTAATCGTGTAGTCAAGAAATATCAATGCCATGATCGTCGCGACGATCGGCTGACCGTTTGTAAAGACTGCCACCTTGCTCGTCTCAATCTTTCCCAGCGCGTAGTACCACAGAAGATATCCGATGACACTCGTCCCGAAGGCCAGATACAGAATACCCATCCAGTGGGAGGATGTCAGCTCGCTGTAGGGAAAAGAAATTGCGGAGTATATTCCTACAGGAAAGAACATCGCGGCACCGAGGGACATCGAGAGGGAAGTCGTTCGCAGCGCCCCATACTTCAGGATCATCGGTCGCCCTTTGATCGTATAGAGCGCCCAGGCGACGACTGCTGCGAGAATAATGATGTTTCCGTACGTGTATTTCGAAGAAAGATCTATTCCACGTTCGAAGATGACGATTGTCACCCCAATGAATGCCAACGTAACGCCTAGCATTTTCTTCCGAGTGATCTTCTCGTCCAGCATGTAGTGTGAAAGAACCAGCACGAACGCGGGAGTCGTTGCATATAACAGCGCGCCGTTCGCAGCCGTCGTGTAATGGATCCCATAGAGATAGAGAAACTGATTTACCGGAAGTCCGAGAAATCCCAACAGGAGCAGATGTTTCCAGTCTTCGCGATCGATGGCTCCGGCATGTTCATGGACATAGGCAAGCAGCAGAAGCGCGCTTGAAGAAAGAACCGCGCGGAAGAATGTCAGCGGGATTGCATCCACCTTGCCCGTGACAGCTTTCGCCACGATGTGGGTGCCGCTTGCAAAGAGAAGCTGGATGACGAGAACGACGTAAATGTTCATAGGAATGGGCAGGTAGTAATATAACTCACAAAACTCTGAGTTGGAACGGCAGTTTTCATTTGGCCCGAGGATTGGCTATATTCATTCCGCATCATTCATTTTTCGGGCATCGAGATTGATACAGAAGAAGGCGACGCCGCTCGAACCGTGGCGGAAGAACCTCTACATTATCTGGATTGCGAAGTTTATCGCGATGATGGGGATGAGCCTCGTCGTCCCGTTTCTCCCCTTCTTTGTGAGAGAACTGGGAGTTCAGGATCAGGCTGATGTCGCGATGTGGAGCGGCCTGGTTTTTTCAGGCCCCTTCTTCCTTTCGTTCATCATGACCCCTATTTGGGGCTCTCTTGGAGATCGTTACGGTCGAAAATTCATGGTCGTCCGCGCGATCTTCGGTCTGGGAATTTCGCAATTTCTGATGGCATTTGCTCAGAGTGTCGAGATGCTTTTCCTGTTGCGAATGCTCCAGGGAGCGATCAGCGGGTTTATTGCTGCGGCCCTGGCTCTTGTGGCATCCACCACGCCTCGTGAGCGATCAGGGTACGCAATCGGCCTTCTTCAGTCTGCCATCGCAGGAGGGAATGTCGTCGGTCCTCTTATTGGGGGCACTCTCGCGGATACGTTTGGATTTCGCCCGATCTTCTTCATTGTTGCTGCGCTCTGCACGATCGCCGGCGTGTTCATTGTCATATTCGTTACGGAGGAGCGCACAGGGAAGGAAGCTCAGGAACCGCGCCATTCCGTCACCAGTAACTACCGCCACTCATTCCAGTCAAAACCGATCAGGACAGCACTCAGCATTATCTTCTTTTCGCAAGTCGCTATGTACATGATTCAGCCCATCTTTGCCCTCTATGTCGAGTATCTCGAAACAGATCCGAACTATCTCGCGACGATCGCCGGCGCGACGTTCTCCGTCGCCGGTCTATTCATGGTCATCTCATCTCCATGGTGGGGACGCCGGAACGACGAAAAAAGCTACAAGAAAAACCTCACCATCGCCATTGGCGGCGCGGCGGTCGCATATGCTTCGCAGGCGCTGGTTACGTCGGCGTTTCAGCTGATCTTCCTTCGAGCTGTTCAGGGGTTTTGCATGGGAGGCATCCTTCCGACTCTCTTTTCATATGTCAGCAAGAACACAGAACTGTCACGTCGTGGCGGCGTGATGGGGATCGCTTCAAGTTTTCAACTCCTCGCGAACATGGTGGGTCCCACCTCCGGAGGATTCATCGCGGCTCAACTTGGACTCCGCGAAACTTTTCTTGTGACTGGAGGGATCCTTGCGGCGGCCGTTGTGCTTGTGAGACGGACATTCGAAGATATCGCCGAACCTTCTCATGCTGAATCTCCACCCCATCCGAAAACACCGCCGTTGGAACCGATCACGCACGACTAGGGATCACTTACATGGAAACCCTCATGTCTGCTGAATTGCTGGAACTCATCGTTCTTGTCGCTGTCACGTTCGTTGTGAGCATACTAACGCTCATGACTGGATTTGGAATTGGCACGGTTCTCACTCCGACCTTCGCGTATTTCTATGATGTGAAAACTGCTGTGTTCCTTGTCTCCATCGTCCATCTCGCCAACAACATTCTGAAATATTCGCTCTTCGCGAAGCATGTCAACAAAGAGATCTTCAAGCGGTTTGGGTTGATCAGTATCGTTGGGGCAATCGCCGGCTCTTTCCTGCAGGGTTCGATGGACCGCGAAGTGGTCACGCTCATCCTTGCGGCGGTGCTCATCGTTGTCGGAATTAGTGAATTTCTTCCGGCTCGATATTCTGTCCAAATCCCCAGAACGTATGATCCAGCGGGGGGACTTCTCTCGGGCTTTCTTGGAGGCCTGATTGGAAATCAAGGTGCGATCCGAAGCGCCTATTTGCTCGGATATCGGCTCGAGAAAGAAGTGTTCGTCGCTACGGCGACGGCAATTTCCGTCGTCATCGATTGCTCGCGAATTCCAATCTATGTATTCAATCAGTCGGAGCAACTGGAATCAGCGGGATCAAATCTCCTCCTCGTTATCGGGGTGGCTTTCATCGGTACGCTGATCGGCAAGCAGGTCCTCAAGAAAATTAGTCTGGAACGTTTTCGATTTATCGTCGCGATCTTCGTCATTGCCGCAGCAGTCGGTCTATTTCTCTGAGGAAAACATAGGTAACTTTCTCAATGGCACAAACACTGTATCTCATTGACGGAATGGCGATCGCGTATCGGAGCTACTACGCGTTCATTCAGCGACCATTGATCAATTCGCGCGGCGAGAACACGAGCGCCATCTATGGGTTCGTGACGTTCCTGAACAAGATCCTCGAGGATGAGCGACCGGACTTCGTCGCCGTCGTCTTTGATACGGCGGCTCCGACATTTCGGCACAGGACATATGCGGAGTACAAGGCCACGCGGGAAAAGATGCCAGAAGACATGGCGTCACAACTCGAGATGCTCAAGGATGTCGTTCGTGCCTACAACGTCCCCGTGCTCGAACTCGAGGGTTATGAGGCCGATGACATCATCGGGACGCTGGCCAAAAGGGCAGAACAGGAAAAAGTCGATAGCTATCTCGTTACCGGCGACAAGGACTTCATGCAACTCGTATCCAAACGGGTGAAGATCTACCGGCCGGGACGCAAAGGGACCGATGTGGAAATTGTCGAGACCGACGGGGTGCTCGAAAAATTCGGGGTGCCGCCGGATCAGGTCGTCGATGTCCTTGGACTTATGGGCGATTCATCCGACAACATTCCCGGCGTACCCGGGATCGGAGAGAAGACCGCCATCCCGTTGATCCAGGAGTACCGCAGTATCGAGAACCTCTTCAAGAAAATCGACCAGGTTTCCCGGAAGGGAGTCAGGGAAAAGCTTATAACTCACAAAGATCTCGCGCTCCTCTCCAAGAAACTCGTCACAATCGACACCAATGTTCCACTGGATGTTGATTTCCATTCCCTCAAATCATCGGGCAAAAATATTCCCCAACTCCGCGATCTTTTTGAGCGACTGGAATTCAAGGGGCTCCTGCGTAACCTCCAACAGCCTTTGATCGACACAGCGACAGTCGAACCTGTGGCCAGCCCCGAGCGCAATGATACGCCGGCCGCTCAGTCGCCTATTCTCTCCCTGGAACCTGTCAATGATATGCGGACAGATGAGCATGTGTATACACTTGTCGTCGACGAGGCGGCACTACTCCGGCTCTGCAAGAGACTGAAGAGCGTCAAAGAGCTGGCGGTCGATACCGAAACGACCTCGACCGATTCGCTCAAAGCCGAGCTCGTCGGAATATCCATTTCTCCGGAGGAACGCGAAGCATATTTCATTCCGGTGAAAACCGATGCTCCGCGATCCGAATCCCCGAATACGCTCTTCGATGATTCTCCGACCATCAGCGCTGACACTCCAGAGAGTCCATCCCCGCTTCCTCTTGCGTTCGTCATCGAACAACTCAAGCCGATTCTGGAGGACGCATCAATCAAGAAGATCGGACAGAATCTCAAGTACGACTATCAGATCCTCTTTCGCCATGGTGTGACTCTCCGGGGGATCTCTTTCGATACCATGATCGCCAGCTATCTCTTGCGTGCCGATGACCGTCACAACCTTGACGCGCTGGCGCTCGAACACTTGAACTACCGGACAATCACGTTTTCCGATCTTGTCGGAACCAAACAGCAACAGGTGGATATCAGGGACGTTCCGATCCAATCGCTTTCTGATTATGCTTGTGAAGATGCAGACGTGACGTTGAGACTATCGCTGGTGCTCCGGGAGCAGCTTGAGCAGAGCGGAATGTCTGGTCTCTTCGAAGATATTGAGCTTCCCCTCTTGACGGTCCTCGCTCACATGGAACTCGACGGGGTGACTATCGATACGAATCAGCTTTCAGAGATGTCAAAGGAAATTGATCGCCTGCTCGGGACTCTGACGAGCGACATCGTCAAGCACGCGGGGGGCGATTTCAACATCAATTCGACCCAGCAGCTTTCGGAAATTCTTTTCGACAGGCTTGGCCTCGCTCCCCTCCGCAAGACCAAGACCGGCTTCTCCACAGACTTCTCGGTTCTCCAACAGCTCGAGCACCAACACCCGATAATTCCATGTATCCTCGAGTATCGTCAGCTCACGAAACTGAAATCCACATACGTCGATGCCTTGCCCCAACTGATCAACCCGCAGACCGGAAGGGTGCATACCACCTACAATCAAACCGTCGCTGCCACCGGAAGGCTTTCGAGCAGCGACCCGAATCTCCAGAATATCCCGATTCGTACCGAATTGGGAAGGTCGATTCGAGGCGCGTTCGTGCCCGGGGGGCCAGAAAGGGTGATTCTTTCTGCTGACTATTCTCAGATCGAATTGCGGATCATGGCTCATATCTCGGAAGACAAAGGACTGCAGGAGGCATTTCTCAGGGGGGAAGATGTGCACGCCACCACCGCGGCGAAGGTCTTTGGCGTGGCCTCTTCGGAAGTCTCCCGTGAGATGAGGCGAAGGGCAAAAGAAGTGAACTTCGGGATTATGTATGGAATCGGACCGTTCGGCCTGGCCCGAAGACTCGACATTAATCAGGGAGAGGCAAAGGAAATCATCGACCGATATTTTACCCGATTCCCCAATGTGCGCGCTTATATCGATCGTACCATCGGACATGCTCGTGAGAAGGGCTATGTTGAAACATTGTCGGGACGGCGTCGCTACCTCTCCGACATCAACAGCCGAAACAATAATATTCGGCAGAATGCAGAGCGGCAGGCGATCAACATGCCCATTCAAGGTACTGCAGCCGATATGATCAAGTCAGCAATGGTGAGGATCGCTCGTGAGCTTGAACGGCGCACTCTGCAGAGCAAAATGATTCTCCAGGTTCACGATGAGCTAGTGTTCGAGGTATGGAAAGGCGAGGTGGACGATATGACATCGATCGTCCGATCAAACATGGAGGAAGCGCTCCCTCTGAGCGTCCCTCTCCATGTTGATATTGGAATAGGCTCGAGTTGGCTCGCTGCTCACTAGCGGTCTGGCCGAAAAGTAGGCATCGACTGAAGTCGACGCCTGCGTATCGTCCGAAACCCTCACTGAGTGAGGGTTTTTGAAGCTTCTTGAGACGTCGGTTTCTAACCGACGGCGTTCTTCATGGCATTTCGTCCGCTCATCCAGAAACGCAGTTGAAAAACCTTAACCGCAGAGGGCGCGGAGTTCGCGGAGAGAGATTTTTGGTTTTTGTTCCCAATACGAATTCTTTTCTCTGCCTGCCCGGTCCGAAGGATTCCTTCGGAGCAGGCAGGCGGATCAAGTCCCGAAGGGACACCTTTGGTGTCCGGATTGACACTGGTCTGGCTGTATGGCATTTCGGCCACGTCCCTATGGCTACAGACTGCGGATATCGTTCGATCTCAATGATCCGGCCGGCATGTTCTTGATGATCACGTACGAATTGCCAATCCGGATCGGTTTGGAAATTTCACCCACCCGCAGCTTTGCAATCTCATCCTGTACCGGGAAAGGAAATATCCGGATATCCATCTTCCCAAGTACCCCTCCTCGAATCGCTGATTCTGATTTCGAATGTTCGCGCGCAACGGTCTCAAAATCCCCCCCTTCCCGCAAGATCGCATACAGAGAGTCAGCGTAGGTCTTATCCGGACAGGCAATCTCCGCCAGCCACAGGAACATCGGTTCTCTCATCTGAACCCTGATGACCTGTCGAACCCACAGCGCGATTGGTTCACTGCGGTAACGAGCCGGCGTGTACTTCCAGTTGGTCACAGCCATCAGGGCTGTCGAGTCCCATTTCCCAAATCCCGATCCCGTCAACCAGTGCGCTCGTTCCACCTCCCCATTTTTGTTGACAAGAAGCTGGAGCTCGAGACGGAGATAGTCCGTTCTCACAGTAGGGGGAAGGGGCGGAAGCGGGGCCTGAGAGACAAGTATCGGTAGGGCATCGACTGCAAGAGGTTCCGCAGATTTACATCCTGACATGAGCAGGAGGAGTATGCCAATAGTTACGAAGGATTTCATACTTCTCAACTCTCCATGCATTTGGCAGTGCCGTCTATTTTAATCTACCTGATGCCCATTTCAAAAGCAATCTGAATCAAAAAAAAAGCCCGGCAGAGTCGCCGGGCGAAGAGTCAATGTGCTTGAACCACCTGGAGATCAGACTTCCATGATCTCTTTTTCTTTGTGGGCTACGATTTCGTCGATATCCTTGATATGTTTGTCCGTAAGCTTCTGGGTATCCTGCTCAAGTTTCTTTCGTTGATCTTCCGGTAAATGTTCGTCCTTTTCAGCTTTTTTCAAGTGTTCATTCGTGTCACGACGGACGTTCCTGATCGCCACTTTTCCCTCTTCGGCGAACTTCTTCACGAGTTTCACCAATTCGCGGCGCCGTTCCTCGTTGAGCGCCGGGATAGGCACTCTGACGATTATGCCGTCGCTGGCAGGATTCAGTCCAAGGTTTGCATTGAGAATGGCTTTCTCAATCGGACCGATCATCGTCTTTTCCCACGGCTGGACGGCGATGGTATGAACATCGGGCGTGCTGACGTTTGCGACCTGTTTGAGTGGGGTCATGGTGCCGTAGTAATCCACTTTGACACCATCGAGTAACGCTGTAGTGGCTTTGCCCGTGCGAATGCGCGCGAGTTCATCACGCACGATTTCAACCGCCCTATTCATTCGGGCTTCTGCGCTTTTCAAGAGTTCGTGTGTCATGGCATTCAGTTGGCGTGTGATGTAATTGGATTTACGGAGATGTTCTGCTAATGGACTACACTCTCGGCAGTCTCGCTGACGAGGGATCCGATTTTTTCCCCCTTGACCAGACGCTTCAGGTTTCCTGGAACATTCATATTGAAGACAATCAGTGGAAGAGCGTTTTCTTTGCAGAGTGTAATGGCGGTGAGGTCCATCACTCTCAAGTTTTTCCTCATAACGTCCGTGTACGAGATTTCCGGATGGTGAACCGCATTGGCGTTCGTTTCCGGATCGCTGTCATACACACCGTCGACGCGTGTTCCCTTGAGAATGGCATCGGCCTCGATTTCAATCGCCCGGAGGACGGCTGCCGTATCGGTGGTAAAATACGGATTGCCGGTCCCGGCCGCAAAAATGACGATTCTTCCTTTTTCCAAGTGACGGATAGCCCGTCGGCGGATAAAGGGTTCCGCGATGCGTTCCATGTTGATAGCCGTGAGACATCTCGTCTGGAGACCGGCACGTTCAAGTGCGCTTTGCAGCGCCAGGGCATTGATCACCGTCGCCAGCATTCCCATGTGATCGCCCGTCACCTTGTCGATGCCATCTGAGGACTTTTCGATCCCCCGGTAGATATTTCCACCGCCAATGACAATCCCGATTTCCACACCGAGTTCCTGGAGCTGTCGGATCTCTTCCGCATATGTTGAAAGCACTTTCGCGTCGATGCCGTATTCGAGATCGCCGAGGAGCGCTTCACCGCTCAGCTTCAGAAGAACTCTCTTGTAGGTCAATTTTGCCATTGGGGTCTCAAAAAAATACCCCGAATTTCTTCGGGGCAGCACGATAATTAGCTGAGTCCATCCTCGCCCAGATGATACCGGAAAAACCGCCGAACGGAAATCTTTTCGCCGACTTTGCCCGTCGCCTCATCGAGGAGATCCCGAATCGTCTTGGCCGAATCCTTGATGAAGCTCTGTTCAAGAAGACATACATCCTGATAGAACTTGTCGAGACGGCCCTGCGCGATTTTCTCCGAGATGTTTTCAGGTTTCCCTTCGTTCAACGCCTGAGTCTTATAGATCTCGAGCTCTTTTTCGATCGTCTCTTTCTCAACCTGTTCGCGCGAAACATATTTGGGACTCATCGCAGTAATTTGCATTGCCAGATCGTGCGCAAGAGCTTTGAAATCGGGAGTCTTGGCGACGAAATCAGTCTCGCAGTTCAGTTCGACCATTGCACCAATCCGGCCTCCCGCGTGAATATATGCTTCGACGACGCCTTGATTGGTTTCACGGTCGGCTCGTTTCGCTGCGGTCGCGGCTCCTTTTTTTCGTAGGTACTCGATCGCCTGCTCCATCTTCCCGTCAGTCTCTTCAAGCGCCCGCTTGCAATCCATCATCCCGGCGCCTGTCTGGGTACGCAGTTTCTTAATTAATTCAGTGGTTACAGCTGCCATAATTATGCATTCTCCTTCGGTGAAGCCTTATCAGCGGATGCCTCGATCCGGGCTTCTGCCCGTTCCTGTTCTGAATTCATTTCCCGCTTTGCTGCGGCTCGTTCGGTGCCTTCGATCACCGCGTCCGCTATAGCCTTGGAGATGAGCATAACGGATTTCAGCGCATCGTCATTTGCCGGAATCGGATGGTCGACGAGCTCCGGATCGCAGTTGGTATCGACGATCGCAAACACAGGAATCCCCAGCCTGTTCGCTTCCTTCACCGCGATTGCTTCTTTCTTCACGTCGACGATGAAGAGAGCTCCCGGGAGGCGCGACATTTCCGCCACGCCGCTCAAGACCTTCTGAAGCTTATCGCGCTCGCGGGAGAGGAAAAGCCGTTCCTTCTTGGTGATATTCTCAAACGTCCCGTCAACCTCCATCTTCTCGAGGTTGTTTAGTCTTTTGACGCTCTTGCGGATGGTGCTGAAATTGGTCAGCATTCCACCCAACCATCGCTCGGAGACATAGAACGATCCGCAGCGTTTGGCTTCGGATTCGACGACTTCCCGGAGCGGCTTCTTGGTTGCCACGAAGAGGGGTTTCTTGTTTTCCGCGACAATGTTCGAAATCGCGTTGCACGCGGAATCAAGCATGTCCTGGGTTTTTTTCAAATCGATGATGTGAATCCCATTGCGCTCCATGAAGACGTAGGGCTTCATTTTGGGATTCCAGCGGCGCGTGAGGTGTCCAAAGTGGGCACCCGCAGCGAGGAGAGTTTCGAGCTCAACGCGTGGCATGGTTCTTCCTTGATAGGTTAGTTATTCGTCTATTCCCGTCTTCTCCAAGTGGAATCCCTCCTGCTCACGCAGGATATGAGGACACTGCCACTCCGGATCGGGGAATATGTTTGATTGAAAAACGGAAATCGTCGATCCTCAAAATGATACGGGGAACCAATAGAAATCTTAACGCTTCGAGAATTGGAATCTCTTGCGGGCTTTCTTCTGGCCGTACTTTTTTCGCTCAACCATGCGCGGATCGCGCGTCAGCAGACGCGCTTTTCGCAACAATGATCGAAGATCTTCATCGTAGCGGACAAGCGAGCGGGCGATTCCGAGCTTTACGGCGCCTGCCTGACCGGCCGAGCCACCACCTTCAACGCGCACATGCACGTCAAAACGGCCACTCGTGTTGGTCACTTCAAAGGGCATAAGAACTTCTCGTTGGTGAAGCTCAATGGGAAAGTAATCTTCAAGCGTCCGCTTGTTGATAACGAACTTGCCGGAACCTTCCACAATTTTGACACGGGCGACGGCTGTCTTGCGACGCCCAACCTGGACTCGAGGCTGCATTCAACCTTCCTTCTAGAAAATATTACAACGGTAGTACCTCTGGTTTCTGTGCTGAGTGGGGGTGCTGTGACCCTCGATAGACCTTCAGCTTGCGGGCGATGCGTCTTCCCAGTTTGTTGTGAGGAAGCATCCCTTTCACGGCATGTTCAACAACTTTCTCCGGATTCGATTTGAGAAGGTCCTTCACGTTCTCAAACCGTGCTCCGCCTGGGTAGCCGGTGTTGTGATAGAGTTGTTTGAGGTTTGTTCTCTTTCCGGTCAGGGCAACTTTTTCCGCATTGAGAATAATCACGTGATCGCCAAGGTCGAAATTCGGTGTGAATCTGGGATTGTGCTTGCCACGAAGGATTCTTGCCACACCGGATGCGAGACGTCCGAGCGTCTTTCCTTCTGCGTCCACAACATACCATTTGTGAACAACCTGTTCGGGCTTGAAGAATTTTGTCACTGATGTCATACCCACTGAAAACCTCCGAGAAACAAAAAAATGTCGCTGAACAATGAAATTTAGCTGTTAAATATAAGCCATTTTACGAAAAAAGTCAAACCCGGAATTCTTCTTTAGACGGAGGCAAAGACTATCCCGATTCAGGCAGGAACGCGCAATTCGGAAAATCAGTCCGGTTTGAACTGCCCGACGTGCTGTTCGGCATGGTAAGAACTTCGTACAAGCGGACCCGACTCTACATGCTTGAACCCGATGCGGAGTCCTTCTTCCTTGAATCGGCGGAATTCGTCAGGATGGACAAATCTATCCACCGGGAGGTGATTTTTTGTGGGTTGGAGGTATTGACCCAAAGTAAGAATATCACATTTCGTGGCAATGATGTCTTGCATCGCTGCGAGGACCTCCTCCGTCTTCTCGCCAATTCCCACCATCATGCCGGTCTTTGTCAGAAAGCCCTTGCGCTTTGAACGCCCAAGGACTTCCAGAGACTGCTCGTAATTCGCCTGCGGCCTTACTGGCCGGTAGAGACGCTTGACCGTCTCCATATTGTGGGCAAGTACGTCCGGTCTTGCCTCCAGCACGATGTCGAGCGCTCGCTCATCCCCTTTGAAGTCCGGGATCAGGACTTCGACCCGACATCCAGGCATCTCCTTCTTGATCAGCTTAATTGTCTCGGCTAAGATCGGAGCGCCGCCATCCTCCCTCTCATCTCGGTTGACCGAGGTGATTACCGCGTGTCGGAGGTTCATCAATCGAACAGCATCCGCGACGCGAGCGGGCTCGTCCCAGTCGAGCAGGCCTGAGGGTCGCCCGGTTTTCACCGCGCAAAACCCACACGAGCGCGTACACGTATCCCCAAGAATCATGAATGTTGCCGTGCCCGCATTCCAGCATTCCCCCATGTTCGGACACCGCGCCTCTTCGCATACCGTGTGCAGGCGATGCGAGTCGATGATGTTCCGCAGGTTCGAGTAACTCTCTCCGGACGGTACTTTCGCCTTAAGCCACTCCGGCCGGCGAGCCGATTGGGGCTTCTCTTCCGGGGGCCGTATTACCTGAATCAGATGACTCATCAGAACAAGTTTTCCAAATTGAATTCCTGAAGATTTTGAACTACGCGCTCAAGGAACTGACCTCCGAGGGCGCCATCAATGATGCGGTGATCAAATGTGACTGTGAGGATTGCCATTGATCGGATGGCTATGGAGTCGCTCCCCGCCGCGTCGGTGATCACCACGGGACGTTTCTTGATTGCCCCGACGCCCAGAATCGCGAGCTGGGGCTGATTGATAATCGGGGTCCCCATGATGTTGCCGAAGACGCCATAATTGGTGATCGTAAATGTGCCATCCTGGATCTCATCCGGCTGCAGCTTCTTGTTCCTAGTCCGAATTGCCAGATCGTTGACAGCCCGCGCCATCCCGAGAAAATTCTTTTCCTCACAATCTTTGATGACCGGAACCATCAATCCGGCCGGCGAAGCGACCGCCATCCCAAGATTCACAAATTTCTTCACGACGACTTTGTCCCCCTCGACCGAGCTGTTGATGAGGGGATACTCCTTCAGCGCTTTGACCGCGGCCAAGAAGATAAAGGGTGTGTAAGTAAGTTTAAATGCCTCCCGCTGTTCAAATCGCTTCGCATGGGCCGCGCGAAACTCCACAATTCGTGTCATGTCGCATTCGGACATTGCACCAACGTGCGGAGACGTCTGAACGCTGTGGAGCATGTGCTCTGCCATTCGGAGCTGGATATTTTCCATCTGCCGCACTTCATAGCGGGGGGCCGGATACTTTCGCTGAAGCTCCGCCAGTGCTATGCTCTGCACAACCGCTTTCCGTCGATCTGTTCCTGACGCCGCCGTACCACTTTTCCGCTTCGCCAAGAATTGCAGGAGATCGTGCTTTGTCAACCGACCTGCGGTCCCCGTTCCCGCCATCCGTTCCAACTCCGCTTCGCCAATCTGTTCTCGCTTGGCAATCGACCGAACCAGCGGCGAATAGAAACGCGTTCCTCCGCGATCGACGAGCATTTGACCCATCTGCTGGATCGGGATTGGGGCCGCCGGGAGGGCGGTTTCTTTCGCCGGTGCGGCAACTGCACCTGGTCCTGAGTCCGCCGGCGATATCTGTGCCTTGGAGCCATCCGTCTCGATCAATGCGATCACTGTTCCAATGTCCACGGTTTCCTGCTCCGGCACGATGATCTTCGTCAGGATTCCTGCCGTTGGAGATGGAATTTCCGAGTCGACCTTATCCGTGCTGATTTCGAGGATCGTTTCGTCTTTCTCGATCTTGTCGCCTGGCTTCTTCATCCAGCGAAGGATTTTTCCTTCCTGAATGCTCTCACCCATTTTCGGCATTACAATTTCAACCTGCATATCTCCTATCCTCTCAATATGCGGCAAGTTCCTCAAGGGCTGTAATGATCTTCGCTTCATTTGGAAGCACTTCATTCTCCAGAGGCGGACTGTACGGAATTGGCGTGTCCAGCGCACCAACCCTCATGACGGGTCCGTCAAGACTTTCAAAGCAGTTTCGCGCGATCAAAGCGGCCAGCTCGGCGCCGAATCCGGCAAAGAGTGTATCTTCGTGCACAATCAATACCTTATTTGTTTTTCGCACCGATTGGTACATCGTCTCTTCATCGAGCGGATTCAGCGTTCGCAGATCGATCACTTCCACGCTGACACCGTCAGCCTCCATTCTTCTCGCCGCTTCGAGAGATTTCTGAACCATCGCGCCGTATGTAATCACGGAAATATCGCTTCCTTCGCGCCTAACGTTTGCGACACCAAACGGGAGAATGTACGCGTCATCCGGTTCTGCCGATGAAGCATATCCCTGACGGTACAGGCCTTTGTGCTCCATGAAGATCACCGGGTCGTCGCCGCGTATTGCCGCTTTTAGCAATCCCTTTGCATCAGCTGCATTCGAGGGAAACGCAAGTCGAATTCCAGGAATGTGCGCCATGAATGCTTCAATGCATTGGCTGTGGTAATGTGCTCCATGGATATAGCCGCCTACGGGGACGCGAATGACGAGCGGACAGCTCCACAAACCGTTCGATCGATACCGATACATGGAAAGCTCATCGCGAATCTGCATAAAGGCTGGCCAGATATAATCGCCGAACTGGATTTCCGGAACCGGTTTCCAGCCCTGTACGGCCATTCCAATCGCGACCCCCACGATACTTGCTTCGGCCAGAGGTGAATTGAATATCCGCTCCAGGCCAAATCTATTCGACAGTCCTTTTGTGGCAGTGAATACTCCCCCCTTGTTATCAGCCACATCTTCTCCGAAGATGATCATCTTCGAATTTCGCTCCATTTCCTCGTGGAGGGCATGATTGATCGCATCCACCATCACGACTTTTGATCCCGGGTGTTCGGGCTCGCGGAAGTTCCTGGGAGGATTTGCATGCGCCTCGCCGTATATGTGATTGGTCACAGACGAGGGGTCCGGGAGAGGGCGCGACTCTGCCCAATCCGCAGCTTTGTCGATAACACTTTTCGCCTCATCAACCATCGCGGACACTTCGTCGTCCGTGAGATATCCTTGCTCAATGAGGAAGCGTGCCATCCGGGGAAGCGGATCTCTGAACTTATCCTGCTCGAGTTCCTCTTCCGACCGGTATTTGCGATGGTCATCGGACGAAGAGTGCGGCAGTAAGCGCACCACATGGGCAAGAATAAGTGTTGGACCTTCCCCTTTGCGGGCCCGATCGACAGCCCCCTTCATCGCCTCGTAGGTGGCGAGAAAATCGGTTCCATCAATATCGATACGATCCAGACCCGAAAAACCCTTTGTGGCTTCGTACACTGACGCTCCCGCCGTCTGTTCAGACACGCGCACAGAGATCGCAAGCTTGTTGTCCTGGATGAAAAAGATGACGGGCAATGACTCCCGTGCTGCCCAATTAACAGCTTCAAAGAACTCCCCCTCGCTCGTCGCTCCCTCACCTGATGACACATAGACAGCCTCATCTACCCCCTGCTTTTTCGCGGCAAGCGCAACACCAACAGCCTGCAAGTATTGTGTGCCTGTTGGACTCGACTGCGTGACAATGCGAAGTTCCTTCTTTCCGAAATGTCCCGGCATCTGCCGTCCACCCGTTCCCGGATCCTCGGCACGATGCAATGCGGCAAGCAGGAGTTCTTCCGGAGTCATCCCGTATTGCAACACAAAAGCTTCATCGCGGTAGTAGGGAAACGCCCAATCGTATCCCGGTCGAAGGGCACTCGCCGCGGCGACCTGTGCCGCTTCATGCCCCGATCCTCCAATGTGAAAGAACGATTTCCCCTGCCTCACGAGATTCATCTGCTTCTCGTCCATTCGCCGAGAGAGCAACATTGTGCGATATGCGCCGATCAATAGCTCTTTAGACAGGATGCTCTTCCTTTCCCTTTGAGCCGCAACGGCCGGTCCGGTTTTTCCCATAACTTCACGCCTCTCTTCAATCATTTCGCCTGATGAAACTCACCCCTTCAACTGACCCACGCCAGGCTCCAGAATTCTATTCAATTCCGCAACTGAATACGGTGCTGTCTCCACGCCAAATACCTCTCCAAAGCAGTTGGCCAGAAATCCTTTGACCGTCTCGAGATCCGTCGGATGTCCGAGAATCCTCTCCATCGACGTCACGCCCTTATGAAATATCCCGCAGGGGATGATCCGGGAATATCTGGAGAGGTCTGTATTCACGTTGAACGCAAATCCGTGCATGGTGACCCACCGATTTACTTTCACACCTATCGCCCCGATCTTTTCACCCCGCACCCATACGCCAGTCATCCCTTCTTCCCGCTCAGAGGGAATACCGAATCGAGCCAGCGTCCGGATCATCACTTCCTCCAGGTTACGAAGATAGAGATGAATATCTGGACCATGGTGATTCAGATCGATGATGGGATATCCAACGACCTGTCCAGGTCCGTGGTAGGTGATGTCGCCTCCTCTGTCAATCCGGACGACGTCAACCTCTGACGCCTTGATCTCTTCATCCGAAGCAAGGAGGTGATCATCATCTCCCCCCTTTCCGATGGTGTAGACATGCTCATGTTCGGTGAAAAGCAAAACATCATCGATCATTCCCCGGATTCTTGCCTCAAAGACGCGTCGCTGTATTTCCCACGCATCGGCATATCTCGTGCGCCCGATATCTATGACAGAAATCGACATGATCAGATATGTATCGCCTCATTGTACGCTTGTCCCGCTGCCTCCATGATTGCTTCCGAGAGCGTGGGATGGGCATGCATCGTATGAAGGAGTTCTTCGTAAGTTGTCTCGAGGGTCTTCGCGATTCCAAGTTCAGCGATCATCTCCGTTGCCTCAGAACCGACGATATGCGCCCCAAGGAGCTCTCCGTACTGTTCGTCAAAAATGAGCTTCACTATCCCCTCGGCCTCGCCGATTGCCATTGCCTTGCCGAGTGCACGGAAGGGGAATTTTCCGACTTTCACTTTGTATCCTGCCTCAATTGCTGCCTCCTCGGTCATCCCAACGCTGGCCACCTGGGGCTGGCAATAGGTGCAGCTCGGAATATTGTTTCGATCGATCCCTTGAGGTTTGTTTCCGGCAATATCCTCGGCAACGACGATTCCCTGATGTGATGCGACGTGGGCGAGCCACGGTGCGCCGGTCACATCGCCGATCGCATAGATAGAGTCGACACTTGTTTTCCCGACACTGTCTATGACTATTCCACCTTTTTCGACTTTCACTCCGACGCTTTCAAGTCCGATATTCTCAATGTTTCCGGTGACCCCGATCGCGACAAGGGCAATATCGCCTGTGAGAGTCTTTGCTCCATTTTTTCCGGACACTTTGACGGTTACGTTGTCACCGCTTTCGACCGAATCGACCTTGGTATCGGTGAGGATCTCGATGCCCTGCTTTCTCAAACTCCCGTCAAGAATTTTGGTAATTTCCTTGTCTTCTTTGGGAAGGATCGATGGGAGCATCTCGACAATAGTTACTTTGGTCCCGAAGGCATTGTAGAAGTAAGCGAACTCGATCCCGATCGCGCCTCCTCCGATAACAATCATCTCCTTGGGCTGCTTGTCCAGCACCATAGCCTCGCTGCTGGTGATGACCTTTTTGCCGTCGACGTTGATTCCTGGAATCTTTCGCGGTCTCCCTCCCGTCGCGATGACGATGCTTTTTGTTTTGATCGTATTCACGACTTTACCATCCTTTGCTACCTCGACGGTCGTCTTTCCGGTCAGTTTTCCCGTGCCACTAATGACCTCAATCTTGTTCTTCTTCATCAGAAACTCGACGCCTTTGGAGATTCGGTCTGAAATATCCCGACTTCGCTTGATGATCTTCGTCCAATCGTAGGTGAGATGCTTGTAGGAAAATCCGAATTCCTCTGCTTTCTTGAAGAGTTGATGCATTTCCGCGCTTTTCAAGAGGGCCTTCGAGGGGATACACCCCCAATTGAGGCATATCCCTCCCAACTTGTCCCGTTCAATCAAGCCAACCTTCAGACCGAGTTGAGCGGCCCGGATTGCAGCGACGTAGCCGCCGGGGCCTGCGCCAATAACGGTGACATCAAATTGCTTTTCAGCCATGTGATTCCTTTCGAGGGTTGAGACGATTTGAAAGAATTCTGGGCGAGCGTACTCACACGCTTGCACTCATGCGTCGGCCACGCGTGAGACAAACCGGAAGCGAAAATGTGCGAAAATATACTCATAACTCGTCATAGAAACAATCTGAAGACCCCAAAGAGTTTCCGGTGGAGGTTATGAACTTTCTGCCAAGCTTGACAAGGAAAGAAATGCGGAATCCATCAGTCGGGGTCGTCCTTGAAGTCCACCAGGAAAATACGAATTGCTTCTTTTGCTGTTTTATGGTATCATTGAGCAAAAATTTTTGAGATGACGGAAAAGAAACCGAGAATTGTCGTCTCAAACCGAAAGGCTCGCTACGAGTACCACATTCTCGAAGTCGTCGAGGCGGGTCTTGTGCTGGTCGGGACGGAGGTGAAATCCCTCCGCAGCGGAAATGGCAATCTCCAGGACAGTCATGGGGCTGTGAAGCGAGGAGAATTGTGGCTGGAGGGAATGCATATCAGCCCATACGAACACGGGAGCATTTACAATCACGAACCTCGGAGGTCTAGAAAACTGCTGCTGCACCGAAAGCAGATCCGCCGATTGATTGCCCAGCTTTCGGAAAAGGGCCTCACCCTGATTCCGCTTTCCATCTACTTCAAAGGGCCGCACGCAAAAGTCGAGCTCGCCCTTGCCCGCGGAAAGAAGAGCTACGACAAGCGTGACGCGATCGCGAAGCGTGATGCGGAGCGGGCTATCGCACAACGTATAAGAAGGAGCCACTCGTAGAAATTGTTCCCTCCGATCAATAAACAGATGGATCTCATCAAGCGCGGCGTGTTTGAGATCATCCCCGAAGAAGACCTCGTACGTAAACTCGAACGATCCTCCAAAACTAAGAAACCGCTGCGTATTAAGCTCGGGTGCGACCCGAGTCGTCCCGACCTCCATCTTGGCCATTCAGTTGTCCTCCGCAAACTCAGACAATTTCAGGATTTAGGACATCAGGCCATCCTCATCATCGGCGATTTCACCGGGATGATCGGAGATCCGTCCGGGCGAAGCAAGACCCGCCCCTCTCTCTCACTGGAAGAAACCCGTCGGAACGGTCAGACCTATTTCGAACAGGCTACACGCATCCTCTCCGCCCAGAAGATTCAGATGCTTTACAATTCCGAATGGCTCGGCAAAATGAGTTTTTCAGATGTCATTCTTCTGGCAAGCAAATACACTATCGCACGAATGCTTGAACGCGACGATTTCGCCGAACGTTACAAATCGGGAGAGCCCATCGGAATTCATGAGTTTCTCTACCCTCTCGCTCAGGCAATGGATTCCGTAGCAGTTCGGGCAGATGTAGAGCTGGGAGGCACCGACCAGAAGTTCAATCTTCTTGTCGGCAGAGATATCCAGCGCGAAAACGGGATGGATCCTCAAGTGATCCTCACCATGCCCATTCTCCCGGGAACGGATGGTGTGGAAAAAATGAGCAAATCGCTCGACAACTACATTGGCATCAGCGATTCTCCCAGGGAGATCTACGGAAAAACGTTGAGTATTCCCGATTCTCTTATCTATACGTACTTCGAACTGACAACGAATGTCCCAAATCCCGAGCTCAAGGAAATTCAGGCGCAACTTGCATCGGGCGAGATGAATCCACGCGACGTGAAGCGTCGGTTGGCCCGGGTACTCGTCGGAATGTATCAATCGGAAGAGGCTGCTCGCCAGGCCGAAGAGGAGTTTGATCGGATCTTCGTTCAAAAAGACCTTCCCGACGAAATCGAGGAGTACGTTATCAGCCAGGAAAACGGAATCGATAGTCTGATCGGCCTTCTCTCAATCACAAAGCTTGCCTCCTCGAAGAGCGAGGCGCGGCGATTGATCGATCAGGGGGGGGTGTCGGTAGATGGCGTGCGTGTTGAGGATATCAATTCCCCCCTTCCCCAGAAAGACGAGTTTGTCCTGAAGGTCGGGAAACGAAAGTTTTTGAGAATTACCAAGAAACTGTAGGCAATCGTTTCACATTCACATTTCACGGAGATGAGGAATTGTTCATTCCACAGAAGTTGTTTTTTACCAAGGGGGTCGGCCGACACAAGGATTACCTTCAATCGTTTGAGCTGGCGCTTCGGGATGCAGGTATCGAGAAGTCTAATTTGGTCACCGTTTCCAGCATTTATCCGCCAGGATGCAAGCGGATTTCCAAAGACGAGGGTCTGAGACTCCTCGCTCCGGGAGCGATCACGTTTTGCGTCATGGCGCGAACGGCGACAAACGAACCCAATCGACTCATCGCCGCCTCAATCGGTGTGGCACAACCGAGTGATTCGAGTCAATACGGGTATCTTTCTGAGCATCATCCATTCGGCGAAACTGACGAACGCGCGGGCGACTATGCCGAGGATCTTGCCGCAACGATGCTCGCGACAACGCTCGGCGTGGAATTTGACCCCGATACCGCCTGGGATGAGCGCGAAAAAATGTTCAAAATGTCCGGAAAGATCATTCGAACAAGCAACGTGACCCAGTCGGCTGAAGGGGATAAGAACGGGTTGTGGACGACGGTCATTGCGGCGTGTGTGTTGATTCCATAGACTTTCGGTTATCGATGACGTGTCGGATGTACCGATTATTCAGAGAGTCTGCAAAAACGACAGGGATATGCAAACATTGTAAACGTAGAGATGGGCAGGGAACTGATTGAACAAACAACTGAAATTGTCGCGTCACTTTCTTCACGAGAAGATAGAATAGGGATTGTCCACGCAGTTGGAGAGATGACACGTCCTTCTATCCCCGATCCTCAAGAAATCCGAACTCAACTCCACACATACTCAAAACAAACCAGCCGCAGATCCTCGCGCTTCAGATTGCCGCCTCTTTCTCCTGTCCTTGTATCGTTCTTCGAACCAAAGGTGTTTTGAAGATCGGACACTGCAGTCAGCAAGCTTCGGAAATCACCTGATCTGTTGAACGTCTTGTGGGCATTTCTGAGCGTCCTTACGTGGACACCTACGAGAGGTTGATTGAGATATCTTATAGCGTCCGTGAGCTGCTTCCGAGGTATATCAGGCGAATTCAAATAGCCCTGCAGAATCGTTGCTATCGTTTGCTGGACCGGATCAATCGTCTTGGGAGCAGCCTCAACCGCCTGCACTTTCTTCTGCGTCTCGAGGATGTTTTGGATGATCTTTTCCTGTATCGCGAACGGATCACAATCACCGATGATGCGAGGCGTGTCCTGATCACAAGCTATCAAACTCGCAATCAGGAACCGATTATCCGTAATCTCGCCCGTTTCAAGATTGTAGTAGCTCCAAAAGTGCAGATCCTGCTTCTCCCCTTCTGGGCGGCCTTTGAAGTAGAAGAACATTCCTTTCGCTCGTGGCTTAGATAGACCGGAGTGAATGCCATCCGGCAGACTATCAAGTTTTTCCCGTCCCTCGGAACCCAGCATCGCTTTCAATTGCTGAAGCAGGAATTCATTACTTACCAGTTCTGCAAATCTCTCTTCTTCCTCCATGACGGCCCCGTCTTCTTCACTTATGCGGCGCAGCGTATTGAAATTCCGCGGATGGACCATTTCTCCAAGGACACTTGCATCAAGGAATCCTGCCCGGTCGATATCGGCGATCTTCCGGCTGAGACTTTCAACCAGTCCGAGCAGTTTGTCTAGTCCTTCGTCGGGAAACATGTTGAACACCCAGAGTGTCGCGAATTCGGTCCCTATCCGATCAATGCGTCCCGCGCGCTGAACCATGCGCGTGGGATTCCAATGAAGATCGTAGTTAAGAAGGTGACCTGAATCCTGAAGGTTCTGTCCCTCCGACAAAACATCTGTCGAAATCAGTATGTCGATCTCCTTGTCAGATCCGGCGAGTTCCGGCTTCAGATTGGATTTCGGGGCGAAGTGCTGGATGATGCTGGTCCGCTCATCGACTTTCGCACCACTGTCCATCCGGCGGATTACCGGATCGCCAATTGATTCGCGGAACTCCGCAGATTTCTCACCCGTAAGTTCCCTGTACAGGTAGCGGGCAGTATCTTTGTAGTAGGTGAAGACCAGTACTTTCTTATGTTTTAGGTCTCCCTTGAGGATCTCTTTAAGTCTGCCGAGCTTCGTATCATTCTCAGGCCCGATGTCCTTAATCTTGTGCCATATATCGGTCAGGACATCGATGTCGTGTTGCAGGGCCTCATGAATTCGGCGCAGATTGTAGTTGCCTGTCTCCACTTTGGGCAACTGCTCGAGCCGTTCTGTGATATCCTCGATTTCCTCGATCTCGTCAGCGAGAGAGATCGGTGTCACATCATCTTCCTCATCCTCGACGGCCAGATAGCGTAGTGCGTTGTGGAACTCCGAACTCTTGAGCAGTTTTCCATCAAGGAGAAATGATTCAAACGTCTTCTGAAACTGCAACGCGCGCCGAACACTGATACGAAAGGCCTCCACACTCGATTCGAATCTCTTCAGGTAGCGACTCTTGAAGATGCCTACCAACGCCTCTTCACGACCGACTTCGAACTCGTCCTTTTCTTCCTCGATCTTCTTGTACGATTCGAGGTTGTACGGAGCCAGTCTAAGGGACTCGATTCCCGCCACCACCTCTTCGTAGATACCATCATAGGTATCCTCCAAATCATACTGGATCGTGCGGAGTTTGCGTTGAGGAAAGGTTATCTTCTTCCCCTGGATCGTTGCCTCCGGATAGGCCTTCCGGATGAATGGACGTGTCCGCCGTATGACGATTTCTTCGAGCAGATTGAAGAGCGAGATCAGCCCTGTGCCATCTCGCGAGTCGCGACGCGCATGAAGAAAGAACTTATACACATCGCCAATGCCGGCGGAGGCAAAGTACGACCGATCGCCCTGTGTGACAAAGCTGATCTGGTTGTAAAGATCAAAGAGGTCATTGTTGATTGGCGTTGCCGTCAGGAGAACAATCTTTTTGCGTTGCCCCTCTTTTCCCCGTCCACTGTTCATGGCAACAAGCCGTTCGAGGTTTTCGTAACGCTGTGCGGTCCTGTTTCGGAAATTGTGTGACTCATCGACCAGAATGAAATCCGCGTCCCCATGGCCTGCGATATCGAAGTCTTGCCTTCCCAGTTCCTCCTGTGAGAGGATTGTTGATGCGATTGTCGCCAACGAAAGCTCCTTTGACCACATGGACCTGAGCGAGGCAGGACACACGACCAGCGCCTTCATTCGTTGGTGATACGCATAGTCCTCGAGAAGCTTCTTGCCGATCCAGGTTTTGCCCAGCCCGACCGAATCAGCTATCATAACGCCATCGTACTTTGCCAGGATTTTCCGCGCCTTCTTCACCGCATCTTCCTGAAACTCTGTCAGCTCCACCACGGACCGCGTCCCCGGAATCTCGAGATCCTCGAGATCCCCTTGGAAGTATTCAAACAGCGCCTTGAGATAGATTTCATACGGCGTGTATTCCTTCTGTCCGAATTTCGATGCGTCAAGTATCTCGATAAGCTCGTTTTTGAACTCCGTTGCCTGGCTCCACTCCTGGTCGTACCATTCCACAAGTTGCATGATCGCTCGGGCTCCAACTTCGCTCTTAAGCAGCTGGCGATTCTTTTCGGTAATCCTGGAACTGGGCTTTTCTTCCGAGAGGAATGATACCATTTTGCCGGCGTTTTCATCCACCCCTTCCTGAGGATCCAAAAGGACACGATGGCACAGATTCAATTCCCGATTACTTGTGAGTCCGGGGCGTGTGAAATTGCTCGATCCCACGATTCCGATCACAGGTTGGAATCTATCGAAGAGGAATCCCTGGCCGCTCGGTTTGTCCCCGTAGAGCAGATAACACTTTGCATGGAGGAATCCCTTCTCGACGAGCCGCACCTCCACGTTTGTTTTCCGGAGAAATCGAATGAGATCTTCCACCATCTGCATCGTTTCGCTTGTGAATTGCTCCAATTCTAGATCCTGAGTCAACAACGTCGGGAGAGGGTGATCCTTCGGATGGACGCCAAGCTCGATTCCGCTTGTGGGCTCCAAGCCCAGCAATAGTCGGAAGCTCCCAAGGTTGTCCAGGTTTTGGCGGAGGAGTTCAAACCCTTTGACCGAGAAGAAGGCACTGGCGACATCGAGTGACCGACCTGAATGAAGAATCAACAGTTCATTCAAGACGTCGGCCAACGTGTTGACCCGATTGTCGATGACGTATGGGATTTTCATTTATGCAAGGCTTTTCTGAGTAGCGTGATTGATACGTCCCAAGCTTCCGCAAACGGGCATTGCAGATCAGCAGGAATTAGGTACTCTAGATTATTCTTCCAATTCGACTCAAATTCGTTTTTGATTCTAATCAAGCGATCGAGATCCCTGGAAGTTGGGCTCAATCCCTTGGTTTCGCATTTTTCTGTAAATGCCTTGAGGGCGCTGTCTATATGGACTCCCGCTTTGTCCAAGCTCCACAAGTCATAAAGATCTCTCGCCACTGCATATTTCCTCTGGCCGGCAAGCGCACGCAATTTCTCAGCTACGATTTCTTCCAGGGCATACACCCGAAGTGCTGAATCTGGTAACTGTTTCGCGTCAGAGTAGCTGTGATTTATGCGGAGCATCATAACTGGGAAAAGCAACGCTTCATCACGATTGACATGAACTCGGATTGATCGCGGAGATGATCTCGGACGCCATACGCTCTCGTAATACACCTTTGCTTCGATGGATTCTTTGCCGAAGTCGTCGTGAATGATGTCCAAAGCGGTTGGACGGATTTCCATCCTTATACCGATTTTAGCCTGTGTAGTCCTGTTTGCAAGATCGAGGAGTTCGACAAGGGCGGCGGGTTGGATACTCTCCGTCAGTGTGAAATCCAAATCTTCTGAGAAGCGATAGTGGGTGAAGTGGCACTTCGCAAGACAAGTACCACCTTTGAACACCCAGGATTGTTTGATCTCCGGTATTTCTCCAAGGTAATGGAGAAAGCACCCAAGCGTGTAATCATGCTCAACTACATCCTGGCTGACACCAAGTGCAGCAGCGGTACGCTGGATTTCCGCTGGCGCTATCACCCAAGCCTCACGTTTGCGCGTACGCCCCAGCGGGTGGAGATCTTCCCCTTTTTCGATTTCAACGATTGCAGCGGTACGACACCAGCGCTCAGTGAGCCCTGCCACGATGACAAGACTTCCCTTGCTTCGCGGGGCAGTTCGGGAACGAGTGCCTCAAAAAGGTAACCGAGACGCTTCGGCACCGCGCCGTTCGGAAATCGATTGACGTACTCATTGAGCTTCGGCCACGAGATTTCGCTTGCGGCTGACTTCACCGCCTTGGCAAGCTCTTCGATGGTTCCGGCGCGCTCGACATCGTCTGCACAGTCGACAAGTGTCTTTTCCTTGTCCGTAACGAGCACTTGTTTGCCGTTGCGCCATTCTTTGGCATGGCCAAAGAATTTGCGTGGATTGACTGTGACGAACTCGTATTTCACACCAAAGACTGTGGCCTGTTTTTGGTTCTTCCGCCGTGTGGTTTGCACGTACATGATTCGAGGAATCTGCTCAGTCCAATTCCAGTGTCGGATCGCGCTCCAGTATGCAATTGCAGAGGGTTGTACTAGGGCGTTCGCAACAAGGTATGTGTCCTCTGTCCATCGCCGTTCTGGTCCGGCTTCGAGTGGAATGACAAGATACTTGCCGGCCTCGATGCGGGCAAGCCATCCCTTCCGCTCGAGTCGCTGAAGAACATCATACGCGAGTTTTTTGGATTTCCAGAAGCTCGTGGCTTCATGTAGGGTCAGCACACCCGTATTCGTCTGTGCAAACCGGGAAATGAATTCCGCCTCTCGAGGTCCTAACTGTGTTATAGTTTTTTGCATAAGTTACCTATTGGGAATACGTAACACATGTCAAAAAATATAACATTCTCGAGTCAATCTCAAGCCACCCCCTATTAATTTCTTGCACGAGAAAACCCTCTCAACGTCATCATGGTGAAAAGAATGGGATTCTGAGTGGAAAAGCGTGTAGAAAACGATAGCGTTACATCTGATTGATTTCCACTGATTCGTGGAACGGTTGGCGCGGAATCTAGAAGAGAATCTCGATGTTAAATTGGTGTGGCAAATTCATCGACGATAGCCAAGGAGTTCCAGAGCGCGCTTTCGAAGCACTTCATATTCAGGTCGATTCTTTGTCAATCTCAGAAAGCGTGAGAGATCGTTCTTCCGCCTCTTAGGATCAATGAAACCATTGACGATAGCCAGAGCATATAAAAACGCGTGTTCAGATGGGTTCAACACATATTCCTCATCAAGAAATTCAATTACCGAGAATAGACTAACATCGGCTATTCGGTGCGATCTAAGCAATTCATCGTACCAAAATCTCGTGCGTTCATAGTTCTTTTGCACAATACCGAAAAAGGCATAATTGAATGCAACCGCAGAATGTTTCCTATCGATAGACCTAATCTTTTTCGTACATTCTTCTGCGCTCAACAGGTCACCGTTACGGTAGTGTGCTCTTGCCAACAACATGAGAGCGTAAACCCTATTGAGGAATGTCTTCGGAATCCTGTCTAGGAGCTCAATGGCATCTGCATGATTGCCAGACTCATGTTCACGCTGGGCTTGACTGAGATATAACCCGAATAGAATCGTCCTGATTCGTCCCGTTTGTATTCTCTGTTCCTGGGAAGTACCCTCATCAGTCTTGGAGCTCAGTACACCTTCGAGAACCTTTATTCCATCCTCGAATCGACCATCTGCATAGTAGTAGATCCCAGCAAGAACCATGCACGTCTCGAAGAATTCTCTTGCGACCACCTTAAGCTCAAGGAGCTCATTCGTCTCGACGATCGACCATTTGCGTCCTAACAAAACAAGTGAAAGATCTGCAAGAAACAACTTCAGGTTTTGTTTGACACCTGAACTCAGTACGACAGTGTGGCTCAGTTCGAACTTGGTGATAGTGACTTCGTTCTCTTTGCCATGGAATACCTTCCCCCAGACTACAATATCGATCCCATGGCGTTCTCGATAACGATGTGCCGTTGGTTGATCTGGAATGAGATCTGAAGCAACTAGCTTAACACACACCTGCTTCTTCAGATCGAGATCTCCGAGCTTTCGCCTGAGTTGTGCAATCGTCCGCTGGAAGTTCTTTGTCGCTTCTTTTTCAACCTCGAAACAGAGAGCTATCGTTTTCCGAGTGTGAGATGGGATTATGATTCTACCCGAGATGAAAAGCCAGAAGACCACTACCGCTATCATTAGGCCTATCAATAACACTACTGTCTCAACCAGGGCAAAGAAGCCAAGATATGTGGCTGCGGCAAGGATAAACAGGAGGATAACCAGCAATCCCTTTTGGGTCTTCCATTCAGCCGCGAGGAAAAGAAAAGCGCGGTCAACTATCGCTTCTACTGAGCCCGACATTAGCTTTTCCCTTCCACGATTCTTGCTTCCTCTTCAGTCAATCCATATAGCTTATACACGATCTCATCAATCAGCCGATCCGTCGCGGCGAGTGTGTGCTTAATAGGGAGTAGCTTTGCCAACGAAGATTCGTACTCGTGCCTCAGCTCGTTGACCAGCTTGGGTTGACTCAGAGTGACGCCAAGTTTGTTCTTGTTTTTCTGGAGGACTTTGACGATCTCTTCAAAGAGTGTCTCGCCTTCATTCTTCTGGTAATCACCGAGGTAGTTCTTGATGATGGTTTTGCCGGAGAGGGAGTCAATCCCTTCAGCTAGCCGGGCTTTCTTTTGCATCCAGCCGAGATAGCGCTTCATCTCGATTTGTTTTTCTTTATTGAGCCGGATCATCTCCTCAGCAAGGAAGGCGAGGAAGTCGTGGACGACATCAGATTTTTCCTCGGCGCCGGTTGCTCCTTCCTTGAATGCAAGGAAATCGCCTTGCTCATCTTTGGGGAGAAGATGCTCGACAAACTCAGTGACGCACGCAAAATCATCGTTTGACAAACATTTCTCGTAGAGCCGCTTCCCCTTTTCTAACAGCTCTAATCGGATATTCTTGGACGTGGTGAAATGGATATGGCGCATTGGAACGCGATTGAAATCGTATATTCTTACTTCTGGAAACGTTCGACCCTTTATTGGAATCATCCGTCTGTAGAGTTCGGACAATATTGTAGAATTGAGTATGGATAGCACATACCTCGAATCATGCTCTTTTCCCTCTAAGACTATTGTATAAAGTGTGTCCAAACAATACAGCTGACTGGCATCAAGCGAGGCAATTAGTCTGTCCGAAATTCTTCGCAAAAACAATTTCTCGCTTGAGAGAAAGTTGTCCTCGTTGCTCGGATCGTGTAGGACATCTCTACCGCCATAGTAAACATACTCTCCAGCGTGGGAAACATAGTACCTTTCAATATTCTCCCCCCTAACCACATGCTTCCATTTCGAAGTCTTCTTCTCGCTGTCAAGATACTTCTGATCATTGCCGGTGATGATCCCACGATTTGTCCTTGCCATGTCTCCAATGCACTGACTAAATAGCCGAACTTTCAAAAATATCCTTTCTAACGGCACCGTCATATTGATGTTAAACGTGTTATTCCACGAATCAAGGAATGCCTGTTGACGAATCTGACTGGGTGAGTATCTTCCACCGTCAAAGTCTAAGATCTCGGTCATGACCCTAATAAGATGCAGATCGTCCTTGATCCTTCGTTTCTCAAGAACCATCACCATCGTGGGAATCACCGCCTCCTCAAAAGCTCCATCACCAAAGTAAAGGAGAGAGGAAAACGTGAATTCATCCAATATGAATTTCCGGAGCATTGAGAAGGAATCGCTGTTCATCAACACCGATGGTACAATCATCCCAAAGCCTGAGAGCTCCGAATTCAACAGTTTCAGAGAACGTTCAATCATCAAGCCAAAGATATCGTATCGATAGTCATAGAACTCAAATATCTGAGCGTACGCATTTCTATCCTCCTCTTTCATTCCAACGATGGACAGGTATGGTGGATTACCGAATACCGCATCGAAGCCAAATCTGTCCTTCTTTACTCCTTTTTCGTAGAACACTTCTGGAAACTCCAACTCCCAGTGGAAAAAGCGTCGTTGCAAGGATTCTTGAACGGCGATCTCGGATACTTTCTTGCATTCTCCGGTGAGTGCGACTTTATCAGGGTTCTTGAGCCACGTAGAGGATTCGGAGGCCTGGAGGAATTCCACGGTTGGATCAACTTCACGTCGTCTTTTGCCACTCCCCGTTGCTCGAACATCATTGCCGAACCAACGGCTTGTATACACATCCAGAATTCTCTTGAACGGGGCCAACGCATCAGAGGCCTTCCTAAATTCCCTCTGTGACTCCCGCACTTGCTCCGCCGTCACATCGGAGAGTTCTCCCACGTGTCGCATCAAGTCGGTTGCAAGCATCAGTCCCGTGAATTCTGTTCCTCCCAGCATCAGCTGACCGGTTCGGATTTTTTCCTGCACCTCCTCCACCTTAGCACCAATAAGCGAATTGCCACACTTGAGGTGATGATCCAGGAACGAAAGCGGCGCTCCCAGTGTGAAGCAATTGAGCCACAATGATACCTTTGCCAGCTCAACCGCCATCGGATTCAAATCGACTCCATAAATACATCGTTTCAAGACGTGCCGTTTGATCAGATTGACATCGGTCAGTCTTCCCGTATCAATCGAAACCCGCTGCTTTTCCATCTCCTCAAGGACCGTCTTCCGTGTCTCGTCAAGCATCTTCACCACGGGATTTGCGGGGAAGCCGTTCAGGAAATCAATCAGCTGGTCGCTGATGAAGTCGGCGGCATCGACAAGAAAATGGCCTGAACCCATCGCAGGATCGAGAACCTTCACATCGAACAGCTGGTCCACGAGATTGGCGTGTGATTTTGCCCACTTGCTGAGATCAGGATCATCCGGCTTCATCCCCTGCTTGATGAATGCGTCCCGTCGTTTGACTGCCTCCCGGTACGACTGTTGTGCCTTCCGGAATTCCGGTGTGAGCTTTTCGAACTTCTCTCCGAGTACCGGTCCGACCGTGTTCTCAACGATGTACTTTACAATGTAGTCGGGAGTGTAATACGATCCGGTGGCCTTCCGCTCCCTCTTGTCGTTCTCAAGATAGAGTGTTCCTTTGGAGTAGACCCGCTCGACCTTTTGTCCATTTCGGCGTTCCGTAACGATCTTCAGCTTGTTTTTCACTGCCTCATGGTACGGCACAATCTCTTCGGTCTTCTTCCCTTTTACCACAGCCATCTTCTCCGGAGCGATACGGAGCTTGAACTCGAGCAATCCCTCGTATATCGAGCCGAGCTGTCGCACGCCGAGCGAGCGGTAATCCACAAAGACGAGGGAACGGGACTTCTCGTCTTCGTCCCGGGCAAGGAGATCAAGTCCGAGGGCGAGATAACGATCAGGGACCTTGGTATCACGGAGAAATCGACCCGCCTTTGCCTCGTCTGACGAGTCGTCGCCAGCTGGATTTGAGAAAAAGAGGCCTCCGTTGTACATCGGAACATTGAGCGAAGCATCTCCCTGATCAATGATGGCAAACAGATCAAGGAGTCGATCGTACAACGTTGTTGAAGCTGAAAAGTGTTTGCTAAGTTTCTCGGAAATTGAATCGGAAATCGTACCAGCCCGTTCCGCGATTTCGTATCTGATCTCTGTGAGACTCTTTTCAAAATAGCCCCGTGCTTCTTTCACCGGCAGGAGATCGCGTGACTCCGAATAGAGAAGGAAAAGAAGACGATACAGCAGAGTCAGCGTGCCACGGTAGACCTCGTCCAGTTGGTCCTGCGACAGCGCAGACCGTTTCTCGCCATTCCGGTGCATGTAGTCGATGAATCCTCTCGCGAGATAAGGGAAGATGTCCTCGAAGCTTCGCTCTTTGAGTCGCTCCCCCAATGCCTTTGCATACTCCTCACTCCCTCGGATGAGCGATGCCAGGAACGACGTTTTGCGCTCTTCTCCGGCTACCTGCTCTTGTCGTGGAGCAAATGCCCGTGAAGAAAAGAAGAGATCAAAGTACTTGAAGGAAGTGCTCAGATCGAATGAATCTGCCGTCGTGCCAAGTCCTTCAGGCCCCGCAAGAATCTCCAACAGATCGATTTCATAGTACGTGGAAGCAATCGAGGAGGATTTGCTATAGTAGAGCCGCCACAGCTTTCCGTTAGTCACGATTGCCCATGGCGCAGAACCCGATTTCAGCGTGGATACCACAACAGCGCTTGGATTTTCCTCGGGTGTGTGAATATCTCGCTCATCCTTGCCATCCAACGATCGGCCCCATGAGTAGCACAAGCACGCGGCAACCGGATCGCTGCTGCCTTGAGCCGAGAGGAGATAATCAGGATTCGTTGAAGCATCGTCAGGTTTCTTGACTTCCTTGAACGCAAAACCAAGGATTCCAAAGAGTGGCTCAATCACACCTGTCCGCACTACCGCCTCATCCTTACCCGACCATTTACTCAACGCGTCGTCATAGAGAGAACGAACATTCTGATATGAAGAACGAACATCCTGCTGCCATTCGTCCCGATCCCTCAGTCGTTCCAGGAGATAGTAATCTGAGAAGAGGCCGTAGTTGTTGAAGTGTTCTTCAGACCAGTGGAAAATGGAATATGCAGATCGGAGTTTTTCGAGCTGGTAGAAAACGTCCGGTTCGGTGTAGGTGAAGCGCCTCAGGACCCTTAGCTGGCGCCTGTTGGCTTTGCGGCGATCGACGCTCAACGTTTTCGGATGGATCCCCCCTGCTCGTTCCCCGATGCTGACACGCCCTTCGTGCGAAGCGATGGGGGCAGTGCGTTCGAGCAAGACGAAATCGATCCTTTCGTAATCAGTTGTGAGGACAAGCAAATATTCCCCCTGCTTGCTGCGGAATGTCCGTGCAAGTGCATTTGTGAGCGCCATCGTGACGGACGAGAGCTCAACCAGAAAGACTTTGAGAAAGTCTTCCTGGTCTGCAATCTGCTCGATATGCTTGATTTCGTGAACGACAGATTCGGTGGTAATGCCAAGGCTGGCTGTGGAATGGGGTACGCGGGCGCCCGTATTGTAGCCGAGCATAGCAAAGAACGTAACAATCGCTTCACGGTTGTGGAGGGACTGAATGTCGTCAACTTTCAGGTTGAAGTCGTGGGTCATATCGTAGACTGGGAGTCCAGGTGAAAGAAGAACTGTGACGATTGTCTATAGCGTTCACATTGGTTCGCCTTTATCGCCAGAAGGCCTACTCAGCCGATCCCTAGCCTTTGGCCGGCCCCAGCACCAACACGAACTCCCCTTTTCTCTTTTCCTTCTGAAAACCCTTATGCAGATCAGCAGGTGTGCCGTGGAATATCTCTTCGCTTGGTAACGTCACATCAAACGCAACACAGAGCTCCCTCGATTCCCCGAACACGTCCGCGAGATCCTTGAGGACCTGCACGAGTCGATAGGGTGTATCCATGATTATTGTTGTTCTCGGTTCATTCCGGAGTCGCCTGAGCTCTTCCAGTCTCTTTTCACGCTTTGGCGAAAGGAACCCATGGAAGACAAATGTGTCAATCGGAAATCCTGACACGATAAGCGCAGGCATGAGCGACGAAGCCCCGGGAACCGGAACGATACGTATCCCTTTTACAATTGCCTGTTGAACGATCAGAAGACCCGGATCGGAAAAGACAGGCGTACCGGCATCGGAGACGAGAGCGACGGAGTCGCCATTCAGAAGGCGGGCGATCAACTGTGCAGTCATTTCCGATTCATTGTGCTCGTTGAGGGCCTCGACTTCACGGTCAATCCCGAAACGCCGGAGAAGCCGATGCCCCTCCTTGAACTCTTCGACCACAACGACGGCCGCGTCCTTCAGCACCCGCAGTGCACGGGGTGTCATATCCTCCGCATTGCCAATCGGGGTTGAGACGAGGTACAGATGAGCTTTCATCTACCACTCGGATTCTATGGTGTGGTACGCGGAAGAACTCACCCCTTTTCGTGAAGCTTCCCACTCTTTCACGAGGAGGATGATGAGGGCTGTGGCAGGAACGGCAATCAGGAGTCCGATAAATCCAAGGAAGAATGAGAACACCAGCAGCGAGAGAATAATCAGGAGCGGATGCATTCCGACTTTCTTCCCTATGACTTTGGGCGCCACAAGGGTCACTTCTATCAAATGCAGTAACCCGACCGTTGAAACGGCAATAATCACCTTCTGCAAAATGGGTTCATCACTAAACAACGCCACAAGGGCAGACAGGATCATTGTTATGATAAGGCCGATGTATGGGACGAGATCAAGCAGCCCCGCCACAATGCCAAGCAAGAGCGAATACTTGATACCAAAGAGAGAAAAGATCAACGTCACCGCCACTCCCTGAAGAAGTGCGATCAACAGAGCTCCCCGGAGATAACGGCCTATCACCTCATCCGCGCGATGCATATAGCTTGCCACCTGGTCGCGGCGACGATGTGGAAAGAGCATGAGGAATCGATGGCTGATTTTTTCGAAATCTGTGAGAAGGTAAAACGTGAGAAATGGAATCAGGATCACATAGAAGACCCGCATCACGACCATCGAGACACTGGTCACAAAAGACAATATTGCTTGCAGGAAATTCCGTACGATATCTTCGAATCGCGGCGCGAGCTGCTGGGAAAGCGTATTCCGCAGTTCTTCGGCTGACACTCCATATCGCTCAAGCACGGTGGTCATGCGCGATGACCAGAGCCACGTTCGAAATTTTTCAAAAACATTCGACAATGCTCCGACCATCCCCTCAAACTGGGTCACGGCAATCGGGAAGACGAAGAAGAGCAGGAGAACAAGCAGTCCCACGAAAAACAAAATGAGAACCAGGGATGAGCCCCAGCGTGGAATCCTCCACACATGGAGCTTCGTGACAACCGGATTCAGCAAATATGCGATGATCAGAGAAACGACGAACGGGGCAAGAATGATCGAGATTTCGTGCACGAACCAGAGTGAGAAGAGAATTACACCAAGCCACATGATGCTCTTCGCAATGGCATACCGCCGCAACGGGTACAGCAGAAAGAGCATCGCCCCTAATACGACAAACGGAGAGATGATCGATTGGATCGTGTAGATCAACACGAGCAGGAGAAGGACTGCGCCGGCAAAGAGGGCGATTTCGAGGCGGCTGAGGGATTGAAAGAAACTCTCCCAGGTATCCCGCCGATTCTCTGAAGCGGTGGTCCGCTTTCGCGGTTGGCGATACGATCCTTGCGATTTTCGCGGCATTAGCGTGTCCCCTCCTTGGTCACTCCGGTGTGTCCAAATCCACCCGATCCGCGCTGCGACCCCTCTAGTTCTTCGACTTCATCCCATTGAACGCGGCTGTAGCGGGCGACAATCATCTGGGCGATCCTGTCGCCCCGTTTCACAACAAACGGCTTGGTTCCGAAATTCGTTACCACAATCCTGACTTCCCCCCGATAGTCCGAATCAATAGTCCCGGGTGCATTCATCAATCCAATCTGGTGTTTGATCGCAAGGCCGCTTCGGGGGCGAATCTGAGCCTCGTAGCCTAGCGGGAGTTCGATACTGAAGCCGGTGGGGACGAGCGCTGTTTGTCCTGGAGCGAGCTCGACGTCCTGATCGACTGCCGCGCAGATGTCCATACCCGCCGAACCCTCTGTCGCATAGAGCGGGAGCGGAAGATCATGACGATCATGACCTGTACGGGTGATCTTAACACTAATCTGTTCGGTCAAAAGACGACTCTGAGATGAGAAGAATTATGGTGGGAAAAATATACCGAAAGGGGTATGGAAATGCAATGAAGGAAAGCGCGTATCGGGGGAGTCTTCCTTACTGTTTAGTGCTGTCGCGTTTCATGGTTTCCTGACCTCGACTCTGCGCCTCGTTCTGCCTCCAACGAACCATCATGCTATCCATGATCGCACGGTGTCCTCTTTCTCTTCGACCTCTCATCTCTCGAAACAGGGAATCCATTCTCTCGACATCAATATCAAATCGTTCCATGTCTCTCCAAAACTGATCGAACATGCTATCCCTCGGAAACCCCGGGAAGTATTCTCGCCGGAGTAATTCGTCTTCCCTTGGGACCGGGAGCCGTGCTTGCATTCGAGGCTCTCGAATATATCGAACTCGCGGGGTGACCCATTGGCTCAAAGAATCATTCTCCGCTACTCCCTCACTCCGATCTACACGGATCGTCACAAATCCTGACCCTCCCACCACATGAAACTGCTGAATCGACCGTTGGGCGGTTCTGCGCTGCTGAGTTTCTTCGAACCGGCGGATCAGTCCCAGGATTCCTTCCTGCAAATCTCGACCTTCCCGGACCCGCTCATGGGCGATCTCGAAGTCCCGAAAATTGGCAAACAACCTCGAGACCATCATGGTATCCGGAGTAATAACCAGGTATTCCCGATCTTCCGGAGCCTCGGCTATGATTGGCATTCGTTTCAAAGCCGGTTCAAGTTGATTGCGCGAGGGTGCATGAGCTTTCGACGCTGCAATGGCATAGGCCGCGCCACTTCCTCTCAGGTACCGATCAAACCGCGCTCTCCTCGCGGGATCAAGATTTGCGGCGATGTTGGACACGAGATGGCGAGTAAGTTGACCAATTTCCGGATCGATGGCCAGGGCGTTGTTCTCTGCAACGAATGCCGACGACGCAATGCGAGCTTTTGCATCTTCAAGCAAGGAATCGATGCTTGCCGTCTGTGAGACCGTTGGTTCCACTTCCGCAAGGAGATCAGCAACTGTGATATTGCTCTTTGCCGAGGTTTCGGTGCGTCCAACCTCAAGGCGGTATCCCGTGTCGCTTTCGTCGTCGACGCGCAACGAGGTCTGAGCGTTCGCATCGAGGGGCAATGTTCCGAACAGGGCGAACTGGAGAACCTGATTCTTGTCGATCTTTGAGAAGAGCGGAATGACCGATCCTTTAAGAATGTTCTCTTCATACGCCTGCTGAACGTCCTGAGATGTGCTGCTCAGATACTGCATCAACCGACTGCGTTCGGTAAACGCAACATATCCGATGAATGTGAGTACGACAGCGCTGAGGGCGACTGCAATGGGAACATATTTTCGGTGAAACGGCAAAAGATTTGCGGCCTCGCGTTCCCTTTCCGCCAATCGTTCGGAGAGCTGGGTCCAGGAAGCCTTGTTCGTCTCAAGTCGGGAGGACGAGCTGAGAAGATCTCGAATCCGTCGAAGATCCTCAAGTTCCTTCATCGCCGTCGGATTTGTCTTCAGATATTCGTCAACCTTCTCTCTTTGCTCTGGACTCAGTTCGTTATCCAGGTAGAGAGAGAGCTTAAGTTCCCAATCGTGTTTGGAGATTCTTTTCATCTCACACCTCCTCCCACAACGGCTTTAGAACCTTCCGAAGCATCGAGCGACCGCGTGAGAGTCGCGACTTGACCGTGCCAATCCGACACTGCAGCACATCGGCAATTTCTTCGTATGACAACCCTTCGATATCTTTGAGCACGATCGGTGTGCGGAATTTTTCGGGGAGCAATTGGAGACCTTTGGTGACAATTTCCGATGCCTCGGCGCTCTTCTGTTCCGTGCTCAGCAATTCCGTGAACTCGCGGTCTGGTATCTGCATCGCGGAATCCAGCGAAAACATGCGGCGCACTTTGCGCCGTCGCAGCTCATCCCTCGTTTTGTTGACGGTAATTCGGTAGAGCCAGGTGTAGAATGAAGATTCGAAGCGAAATCGCGGCAACGCTTCGTAAACCTTGATGAAGACTTCTTGCGCCAGATCATCAACGATCTCGGACTCACGCAAGATCGAATAGATGATGTTCCGCACCCGGTCCATATAGCGCTCGACAAGGTACCTGAACACATGATCTTCGCCAGATTGAAATAGAGTGATGAGAACGTCGTCCCGTTTCTTCTCGAGCGGAACCTGTGGCTCCAGATCAATCTCCAACGCGTCGGGTCTCACCGCAATCGGAGGTGCATTTCCGGCGATCGAATACGCGCTCATGGTTTTCTTTTTTGAATTGGATTCAAGCATATTGACGTCCATCCGGGCCCAATTGTTCCAAAAGAAAAAACTCGTACAGCACTCAGGCACTATACGAGTTTTCGGGGGAAAAGTTGGGAAATCAGGTCAAGCAATGGCTTCCGCAGACTCTTTCTTGGGTTGAGACACTCGCTGTTCGAATTCATCCCTGAATCGCCTGATCATCGACTGGACGGGCCAGGCGGCGGCATCACCTAACGCGCAAATGGTGTTCCCCTCGATATTGTTCGCAACATCCATGAGGAGATCAATATCCTCCATCCGTCCTTCCCCCTTCTCGAAGCGTTTCAAAATCTTAAATAGCCACCCTGTCCCTTCACGGCAGGGGGTGCATTGGCCGCAAGATTCATGGTAGTAGAATTTCGAAAGGCGGGTGATCACCTTGATCAAGTCTGTATCCTCGTCCATGACCATCAATCCGGCAGTTCCGACCGCAGAACCGGCGGCCTTAAGAGAGTCGGCATCCATGCACACTCCCTCGAGCTCGTTCCCGCGCAGGATCGGGGTAGATGAGCCCCCAGGGATCACCGCTTTGATCTTCTTGCCGCCCGGGACACCGCCACAGTGCGTGTTGATGATCTCGAGCAGGGGAACACCTGTCGGCATTTCATAGACACCGGGCTTGTTCACATGTCCGCTGACGCCCACGAGAATTGGACCCGGATGTTTCGCGGCGCCGATCCCGGCAAACCACTGGGCCCCGTTCTTGATAATCAGCGGCACACAGGAAATGGTCTCCACGTTATTGATCGTCGTCGGACATCCCCAAAGTCCATATTGGGGCGGGAACGGAGGCTTCACACGAGGATAGCCTCGCTCCCCTTCAATCGAATTCATCAACGAGGACTCTTCTCCGCAGATGTACGCCCCCGCCCCTTTATGGATCGTGATGTGCGCGGTGAAACCACTTTCCAGAATATTTTCTCCAATGAATCCCTTTGCATACGCGTCATCAATCGCTTTTTGGAGCAGTCGGATCCACTTTCCGTACTCGCCGCGAATGTAGATGTACGACATTTGGGCCCCCATCGCGTACGCGGCAATGAGCGTTCCTTCGATCAACAGATGCGGATTGAATTCGAAAATCTGCCGGTCCTTGAATGTCCCCGGTTCGGATTCGTCTCCGTTCACGCACAGGTATTTCGGTTTCGCCGAATCTTTCGGCATGAACGTCCACTTCAAACCCGTGGGGAAGCACGCACCGCCCCGGCCGCGCAAATTTGACTTCTTCACCTCGTCGGTCACACCCGCCGGTTCCATGGCAAGCGCCTTTTTCAGCGCATCATACCCGCCATGCGCCAGATAGACGTCGATCTTGTGGCAGTCTTTGATTTCGGGGAGAAGTACTTTTTCCATCAGAATGCGTGCTCTTTGATGATGGATGCTATTTCAAGCCATCCAGAATCTTGTCAACTTTTTCGGGCGTGAGATCTTCGAAATATTCTTCACCGACTGCCATCATGGGTGCAGTTCCGCATGACCCCATGCATTCGACCTCCGACACGGTCCACTGTTGATCGCTGGACGTTTCGCCCAATTCGAGACCCAGTTTGTCCGTAATGCGCTTCACGATATCCTGAGAACCCCTAAGGTAGCAGGAGACATTCGTGCATACCTCAAGGTGACGTTTCCCGGTGGGTTGTTGGTGGAACATTGTATAGAATGTTACCACTCCCAATACGTGTCCAAAGGGAACGTTCAGCATTCCGGCGACATACTTCATCGTTTCCTGAGAGATATACCCAAACTCTTCCTGGACAATCCACAACACCGGGAGGACGAGCGCCTGCGTGGTCGGATAGCGCTTCTTCAGTTCTTCAATTTTGTTGAGATTTTCTGGTGAAAACATTGTCTACAAATTGTTGGGTTACTGGAAATGCCGGTATGTCTCCGTCCCGGCGACATTCAATTACTTGTCCGCTTCTCCCATCACAGGATCGAGGCTACCAATGATGGCAACGACATCGGAGACCATCGAACCGACCACCATGGGGGTAAGAGACTGGAGATTCACGAATGACGGAGAACGGATCTTCATTCTCCACGGCTGACCGGAGCCGTCACTATAGAAGTAGAATCCAAGTTCACCTTTCGGCGCTTCCACGGAACAATAGACTTCGCCGACAGGAGGATTGATGCCCGAGTTGATCAGCATGAAGTCATGGATCAACTCTTCCATTTTCGTGTAGACTTTTTCTTTCCGCGGGAGAACTCTTTTCGGTTTGAAAGCGTGAATGTCCCCCACCGGCATGGTGTCCAACACCTGGGTCACGATCCTCGCGCTCTGCCGCATTTCTTCCATACGGACATAGTAGCGCGCCAGGGAATCCCCACCCTCGAAGACCGGGACATCGAAATCGAGTCGGTCATACACCAGATACGGGACGGCTTTCCGCAAATCAAAATTGACATTGCAGGCGCGCAAGCCGGGTCCGGTCAATCCGAGATCGATTGCCTTTTCCTTCGAGATCGGACCAACCCCATCAGTTCGCCCGAGGAAGATTCGGTTCGTCTGAATCAATTTCTCACACTCCCGGAGCTTCTCGGGAAACTGATTGACAAATGCCCTCACCATCGCGGCAACTTCCGGTGTCATATCCTGAGCCAGGCCGCCGATCCTCGTGTAGCTGGTCGTGAACCGTGCGCCGGCGAGCAACTCGAAGACATCATAGAGTTTCTCACGCTCGCGGAAGGCGTACATCCAGACCGTCAGGGCGCCAACATCCATCGCAAGGCTTCCAAGGAACATCAGGTGCGATGAGATGCGCGCCAGTTCGGAAATGAGCACTCTGATGTACTGTGCCCGTTCCGGCGCTTCAATTCCAAGAAGCTTTTCGACTGCCAGCACGTAGGCCGTATTATTTGAGAGTGGCGATATGTAGTCGAGCCGATCGGTGTGGGGAATGAACTCGTGGTAGCTGCAATTTTCTGCAAGCTTCTCGTACCCACGATGCAGATATCCGATTTCCGGAACGCAGCCGATGACGGTTTCGCCGTCCAACCGGATGAGAAGCCGAAGCACACCGTGCGTGGCCGGATGCTGCGGACCCATGTTGAGAATCAGATCGTTCGCAAGGGGATCATCAAACGTGAGGCTGGTATTCTGATCTTCCAGTGCCTGGAGGATCTTTGATTTTCGTGCGGTTTCGTCAGTGCGCGTTGCCATGGAACTCTTCTACTTTTTCGGGAGGGGGATTGAACCCGGAATCCCCATGAGCGGAAAGTCTTTTCTCAGCGGATAGTGTTCATAACTGTCGGGCATGTAGACTCGGCGCAAATCAGGATGTCCCTCGAAGACGATCCCGAACATATCATGCGTCTCCCGCTCGTGCCAGTTCGCAGTTCCCCAAACGGATGTGACGGTCGGAACAACGGGATTCTCCTCTTCCACGAATACTTTCAGTCGCACTCGGAACTTGTTCCTCATCGAAAAGACATTATAGATCACACCGAATCGTCGGTGCGGCGTATACATATCGATGCCGAATAAATCTGCCAGCAAATCGAACTCGAGATCCGGATCTTCCTTCAGAAACCGGCAAAGCTCAACGATCCGGTTCGCGGGAACAACGAACGTGAGTTCGTTTCGGAATTCGGAAGTTTCGAAGGCGCTTTCTCCGAATTTCAATGCAAGCTTTTCGAGGAGTTTTTCTTTCATCGGTCAGATGTTGGCAGGTTGCTTCGCGTTGAGGGGAACATCGCTCAGATACCCCGGTTCGGTCCCTTTGGATTCGCCGCGCTGCACCTTTTCCTGCAAAACCATGAGCGCTTTGAGAAGATTATCCGGGCGAGGGGGACAGCCGGCGACATAGACATCGACGGGGAGAAATTGGTCGATTCCCTGAACCACGGAATATGTGCGATAGATCCCGCCTGACGACGTACAGGCGCCCATCGCGATCACCCATTTCGGTTCGGGCATCTGATCATAGATCTTTCTCACCACCTTGGCCATCTTGTACGTCGTCGTGCCGGCGACAATCATAACATCCGCCTGGCGTGGCGAGAATCGAAAAACCTCTGATCCAAATCGGGAGGAGTCAAACCGCGGCCCGGCAAACGCCATCATCTCAATTGCACAGCATGAGATGCCCATGGGCATAGGCCAGAGCGAATTCTTCCGGCACCAATTGATCGCATCCTCCAGTTTGGTCAGCAGGAAACTGTCTCCAAGTGCTTTCTCTAGTCCCATTCCAACGCTCCTTTCCTCCACACATAAATGTACCCGAGAAGCAAAATCGCGATGAACACCGTCATCGTGATCAGTCCAAGAAGGCCCAGCTTGTCAAACGACACCGCCCACGGATAGAGAAAGACCACCTCGATGTCAAACAGAATGAAGAGCATGGCAACGAGGTAGAATGTTACCGAGAACCGCTCGCGCGCGGTTCGCACCGGCTCCATTCCGCTCTCATACGTCGAGAGCTTTTCTTCGGACGGACGTTTCGGACCAAGCCACTCGTTCAGCTTTACCATGAAGAGGCCGAAGAGAACTCCCACGGCAATCATCAGAAAGATCGGTATATAATTTTCGAGCATGTGGCTAATAGATTCAACAACAACGGGTTTCGATAAGTGCCAGTTCGTTGCCGGCTGTCACAATTTCAACGCAAAAATGTCGTGCCATTGTAACGAAAAATGCCCCGAAAGTCAACGAATCACACGTGCGTTCGATTGAAAACAAGACCTTCCTCCGCGCTTTCGCAATAGCGAGAATCAATCGTCGTCATCATTCAACATCCGTTGAACAGGATGTTGAAAAACAATTTTCACGGTAGGTCAGACATTTCCCGCATCAATCGAAAAGTATGAAAGAGCGGGGTCTCGCTTCGCGGGGCTTGTCTGACCTTTTTGAATTATTTTGGAGAAGCAGGAATGCCTCTCCTACCAATTGAAAGACTTTTTCAACCGTCTGCTCAGCTACTGCACAATCCAATAGCAAATCTGCGCGACAGTCAATCCGACGATTGTCCCCATGATATTCCCAAGAACGGCCATCAGTAAACCAACCGCAGCCAGTGAGCTTTGATAAACCGTCGCAACAATCGGAGCTGTGACAGGTCCTCCGATGTTTGCCTGACTTGCCGTCGCCATGAGAAACATCGGTGCACGAAATAGTCGACCTGCCGCAAACAAAAAACTCGCGTGGATGAGGATGATGAACACACCCACAATCAGGAATAGCGGAGCGTCAAGTATCCCCTGGAGATCGGCTCTCGCGCCGATCGTTGCCAGAAGGAGGTAGAACAAATACGTCCCTATGGCAGAGGACCCCGCAAACTCCAGATCTGCCACCTTCGTAAAAGAGAGCAGAACCCCCAGCATCGTCGAAAGGATGATGGCCCATCCAAACGAATTGACCACCGCTCCAACCTCAGGGAGCAACTTCCCCACCTCGAGCATCGCATATCCGCCTGCGAACCCGACTCCCAACATGAGAGTGAGATCGTAGAACTTCAAAGGGCGTCGATTTACACTATCGAGTTCCCTCATCTTTGAATTCAGTTCGACAACGACAGATTGATCGACCTTGTTTCGCGTGTCGAGTCGATTCTGAAATATCGAGAGGGCAATGACAATTCCCATCCAGCCGTAACCAACGACTGTGTCCACAACAATCAGAGGACCGAGCATAGAGTCGGGGGTTCCAACGCTCGATGCGACGGCAACCATGTTCGCGCTTCCTCCTATCCAGCTTCCGGCAAGCGCACCAAACCCGCGCCACGATTCCGGAGGCAACCACCAGTGGAAGATCGCGAACGCAAGCACTGCGCCCACGGCGATGCCGCTTGTTCCCATCAGCATCGTCGCGATCGCCCTTCCCCCAAGTTTTGCCAGCGCCGGCGCGTTTGCACCGAGCAGCATCAGAACGAGGGCTGTGGGGAGCAAATACATCCGAACCCAATCATAGAACGGACTACTTTGCGGGATGATGCCAAGGTTCGAGGAGACCATCGGGAGAAAATAGACCCAGATGGCGGGCGGGAGATAACGAAAAACCCCTGCGACGGATTTGCGTTCGCTGACCCAGTGCAGCAAACCAATCAATGTCGCAAGATACACAAGGATAGCGACGGGATCATCGATCAGCAAGGCAAGTTCTCCCAATGAGGCATACGAGGCGTGAATCTCATCAACTCAGAGTAATTGTGAGGTCAGTGTTGTGTCTCGTAAATAAGCTGAATAATAGAACACGGATTTTATTGAAAAAAACGAATCAACACGGATTGATTTCTAAAGTCCTTATCAGTGAACATCCGTCTTTTTTCGGCTTCTTCCGTGTCCTATTACCAGAACAACCAGCCGTTGAACTACTGATTCAAAGTATTTCAGAGACGCGACAATAGAGGTCTGGCCGAAAACCTCAAGTGAGCAGCTGTCTCAGACAATCTTTATGCGAGCCTTCCATGCCCACACTACAGTCATTGCGGGCACCGACCCGTCCGCCGCTGGCGGACTTCCTTCATTGGAGCAGATTCCCCGCCTGCCTCAATTGATTCTCCATGGCGGGCAGGCCAGCCTGACCGGCAGGCAGGCGGATCTGGTCCGGAATGACATTGGGTTACTAGGGTGGGTTTTCGGCCGCATCTCTAGAGAGTCTCCGGGACCTGTGAAATCCCGATTAGGCGACGAGAGCGCACATAGGTGCGGAGACGTTCTTCATCAAAGTTCGGATGCGTCGGATCGAAGCTGTTGACCCGCACCTTCCCGGCACAATGAATGAATTCTTGCTGGCCAAGATAAATACCGACATGCCAGATACGTTCCGGCCTTTCTTCTGTGGCCTTCCGACCGAAGAAGAGAAGATCTCCTTTCTTCAAACCCCGAAAATCCTCACCGGCGGTAACTACATCCCCCATCATTGCCTGCTGATCGGCATCCCGATTGAGATCCAATCCATTCAATCGGTAGACGATCTTCGTGAATCCGGAGCAATCGAATCCCTTTGCGGAAGTTCCTCCCCATAAGTACGGGACGCCGACAAAAAGCCGCGCAACCTGTTCGACGCGGTTGCCATCCAATTTCCGGTCACGTTTCCACGTCGCGTAGTCCTGAACGATTTGCCATTCGACATATCCTCGCCTTCCGTCAGGAAGCTGGACTTCAGTCCATCCCCCCCGCCCGCCGAGGCGGACCGTCTCGCTTCGTTTTCCCAGTAATCCTCCCATCACCACGTCAGAGACCGGATACGATTTGCCATCCGGCTTCTGACGAACAACTCCAAAATAATCGGTGACGATGACTTTCGAGGCTCCGATCCAAGCGTCAACGCCATTTTGATCAACAAGAGCCATCGCATCCCGATCAAGCCAGCCGAGATAACGATCAGGGGCCTGGACGTAGTACCAAGACCCTTCTTTCTTTAGAATCTTCATGACAGTTCCCATGAGTACCTGCGTGACAAGTTCGGCGGGATGTTGCGGCTTTCCGCGCATATTCCCCACACTCACGGCAACAATTCCAAAACGCGCATCACCAAGGTCCTGACCCGGAAGCACTTTGACACTATCGACAATTTGACCAGCCGCATTCTTAGAGAAAGCGGCGAGCGCGTCATCCTTCGCGGATAGATCCCCGACCTCCCCCTTTACCACAATGTCGGCTCCCACGCGGCTCCAAGCAATTTCAAACACTGCTACTCTCTTATCTGGCGCATGAGTTGCCTGAACCGATGCCAGAGATTGGCGAATTGCCTCATCCTGTTGTTTGAGCGACGGGGAACAGGAAGCGAGCGCGACCGAAACCAAGAGAACGATCGCGGTCTCCAGGTTCCACCTCTTCAAAACTGTATTTGCTGATCTCATAACTCTCCTCGGATGATCATGATGATGAGGCGCAATGTCTATGAACATTCTATCGCAGATGCAGCTTCAATCCCTCGACGGGCCAGCGCGCACGAAGCTTGATTGTATCCTGGTGAACGACAAATCGCTCCGACCGCGCAAAGGGATACGGATGACCTGCATCAAACTTTTTGTTCCCGTTCCGATCGCGGTAGGCTTCGATGACATACCGTCCTTCAACGATACTATCAAAGATGAATGGACCGGGAGTCTCGATCCTGATAGGCCGGGGTTCTGCGTCGCGCATGCTGATCTCCCTCGCGGTAATGTAGAAATTGCCGACAGTATCAGATCGGGATTCATCCGCGAGCACCCCCTCCAAACGGCCGAATCTCTCCGGATCCACGGTCGAAAATCGTAACGTAGATATCGAATCCCTTCCTTTGACATCAAAGATATCCGCGAATCTGGAGGCGCTGACTTTGAGCTCGTACCATGTTTTTCCGGCAAGCGCCCGAGCGGGACGGACGTTAAGCGCCATGTGGCTGAGCCATTGTGGTATCAGAGTGAAAGCATTCCCCGCACTATCGGCGAGAGTGATTGCCGTAGAATCAAGCACATTCTGAACTGGACGCGAGAACATGATCGTGATCTCAGGTGTGAGCGATACATCGCGCACCATGTCAGGAATCGAGAATGAACTGACAACGACCCGATTCGTGTCGGCTTTTGCGCTTGCGGTGAATGTGAGGGTATTTGCCAAAGGATTGATCGCCAATCCTTGCATGTCAGTGATCTGCGCGGTTACGCTGTACGTTGCACCAAACGAGAGACTTCCCAGAGCAGCCATGACTTCTACGTGCCGGGGGGGGATTGGTGATGCGGAGAGGACATTTACGATTTTCCCCGATACGGTATCGGCAACCGTGAAACTTCCGAAACTTACCGTCGCCGGATCCACTTCCTCGGAAAATTCGAGCCGAAAGAGCCGATCACTCACGCTCGTAGCTTTGATGAGGCGCGGCGACGTGGTATCTTCCTTCGCGAGCCGGAAATTCACACCGGAGATCTTCGGTGATTGTTCACCGATGCTGACATCGGCGCTTCCCATCGCGTACTCATCGGTTTCAGGGACATACAGCAGATTCTTGAACTCATCCCTCACAGCCATGAGCCGGTACGTTCCAAACGCAAGATGACTCAACGTGTAGTTGCCCTCTTTCCCCGTTTGCGTGGAGTGGTCCGGTTTGGTGTGCCGAGGATCGAGCGTGTCGCGATTGATCGTATTACCCTCCCCGCGCGGGTCGATACGGTAGGCGAACACCATGATGCCTGAACGCGCATCGGACGGTTTCGCGGGAAACACCCTTCCTTCAATCATCCCCTCGTCGATCTGATTCCCTGTGGTGAAGGCAAGGGTGAATGATTCCGCCATCCGGTTCCGGTTTCGGATATCCACGACATCAGTTCCGACATTGACGACGTACGTGGTGTTCTCTCGAAGCCTCTCGGAGAACCGAATCTCGACTTCCCGACCGCTCCAATCGAATTCCATTACCCCGACACTCGGAGAGATGAAGAGAGCGTTTTGTACCGATGCTCGATCGACGTACTCGTCAAACTCAAGAACGATGCGGGAGTCGTGAACGCGCGTACTATTGTTCTCCGGATAGGTAGCAATAATGGATGGAGGATCCCTGTCCTCCGGACCGCCGGAGGGAGGAAATTGACCTGCGCACGACCAGAACATGCAGACCGAAAGCACACCCAACAGCAGACGAAGAGGATTGCGGGGCTTCGCGATCGAGGCTCTCGTGCAAACATTCGTGTTGGTAGTGAGATCTTGATGGTTCATAGTCCTGCAAGTGTCCGGAGGAAGGATAGCGCCAGGTGGAAGGTCAGGTATTCCAATATGTCAGGAGTCATCTCCATCCAAGGGTGATCAGCGGGATGAACCGCCGCTTGCGCGGCTGCGTTCCTCCGACGCTCGCCTGGCTTTTCTGAATTCCCGGACGGCGCGAAGATGATCAGCATAATTCTTCGAAAACTTGTGGCCCCCCGTCCCGTCCGCAACGAAGAAAATGTACGAATGCTCTTCCGGGTAAAGGGTTGCAAGGATAGAGCTTCTTCCGGGATTGTTGATCGGTCCGGGAGGTAATCCATAATAAAGATAAGTATTGTACGGCGATGGTGTTCGAAGGTCACTGTACAAGATTCGTCGCGGACCGTCAGCGATCATGTACTGAATAGTAGGATCGGCTCCCAGGCGCATGCGTTTTTTCAGCCTGTTATGGTAAACACCGGCAATCGTTCTGCGCTCCGACTCGACCCGCGTCTCTCCCTCCACAATTGATGCGAGCGTCAGTACCTGACGCATCGACATCTTCATTTCCCGCTGACGGACCCTCAGGGAGTCATCGTAGAATCGACGAAACGAACCGACGACACGGGTAAGAACCTCGTGTTCCGTCGTGTTCCAATGAAACTGGTAGGTATCGGGCAACAGATACCCTTCCAGATTCCGCTCCTCCACTCCCAGCCCCCGAATAAACGTAGTGTCGTAACAGAGCTTCCTCAACAGCACCGAATCTATTCCAAGGACGCGACCGAATCTTCGCGTGACCGGATCAATCCGCCACCCCTCGGGAATAGAGACCGTCACCCGCTTCCGCGCCGCACCAGTGGTCAATCCGCTCAGGATCTGGACGTTCGACAAACCGCTCCGGAAAACATACTTGCCGTACTTGATCGAAGTAGCGCCACCAATGATCTTTGCTGCCATCCTGAAAGTCCAGCGACTCTTGATGATTCCCCCTAATTCGAGGGAGTCAACGGCCGTCTTGAACGTTGCACCGCGTGCAACATAGATCACCCGCTCGTCGGGATCGGAAAATGAATTCGGCCACCAGAGAATCCAGACGGCTGCAATGAGGACAACCGCAACACCGACCAGGAGGGTCACTGCTGTGCGACGATGTTCCCCTACTACCCTACCGACATCCCCAACGTTCATTTCTTTTTCCTGCGGGCTTCCTTGTTCCGTTCTCCCATATGGATACGCTCGGCGGTGCGCGATTCATCGATGATACGCTCGTAGACTCGCCGCAATTGCGGGTCCTTCAGCGGACCCATATTCTGGGACAATACGTTTTTTAGTACTTCTGCCTCCCGCTCAGGCGAGTATGCTTCCATTCCTAATTCGAGCTTGATCTCGCCAATCTTCACCGCTTGACTCGCGCGTTCATTCAGAAGTCGGACGATTTTCAGATCAAGCTCGTCAATCTTCTTGCGCAGTTCTTCGATTGAATCCATGGGCGATGCCACTTATGAGACTGCGAGATTGGGGATGGCTGTGAGTTCCAGGTCTGAGCTTGTCCCCTGAACGAGCTTCAAATATCCAACCATGGCCACCATTGCTCCGTTGTCGGTGCAGTACTCGAGTTTGGGAATGAAGAGTGTCAAACCGTACTTCGCGGCCGTTTCCGCAAGTTTGCTCCGGAGGGCCGAA